>Ga0224495_10000909_pt1 | contig 22159 bp, 20 predicted proteins | sample SF_Jul11_sed_USG_FD_168128 | JGI IMG/M metagenome (GOLD analysis project Ga0224495, IMG submission 168128) | Sediment microbial communities from San Francisco Bay, California, United States - SF_Jul11_sed_USGS_4_1 | ecosystem: Environmental > Aquatic > Marine > Sediment | place: USA: California...
CGTGCTTCTTCCATGTCGATCACCATGCCTGGCATCATGCCCGATTCAGCACAGCCGCCGCTCAGACTCATTTCTCGTTGGAAATACGACCCGGCTTCAGACTCATTTCATATTGGAAGAGGCTCTCGCTTGCGTTGCGTAGCTCACTATGGCAAGCTTTCGACCAGAATGTCTCAACCAAGGAGGAATTCATGAAGTCTGTAGCCAAAACGACAGCTGTCGTTGTGATAGCTTCGGTTGGTCTCCTGATAGGGAGTGTATCCAGCTCATGGGCGAATGATCCGGGCTATGGCCATACGGGAAGTGGATACGGTGTCGGTGGGGGACATGGCTATGGCAAGGGGGTGATGCATAGTGGGACGGGCCATCTCATCCGCCATCTGCTCAAGCATGAAAAGGATATCGGGCTCACGACCGATCAGATTGCGAAGCTCAAGGAGGTGCAACTGAATCTGGACCGCATTCGTATCAAGACCGAAGCGGAGATCAAAATTGCCGAACGCGAATTGAAATCATTGACGGATGACGAGAACAGCGATCTCAGTGCGATCGAAGCAAAGCTGAGGCAGAGCAAAGACCTCCAGGTCGGACTGCGCATGACCTCTATCAAGATGCGGCGTGATGTGATGGCCGTGTTGACACCCGAGCAACGTGAGAAAGAAAAGTCGGAACATGACAAGGTGATGCAGCAGCACAAAGGCGCAGGAGCGCATCATGGAGGGGGAATGTCGTATGGCGCGTATCCTCATGGTGGCGGGAATCCCCACGGAGGGAATCCTCATGGGACGAACCCACACGGTCAGAACCCACATGGCTCTGTCACCTCCCCTACACCACCAAGCAATATGTCCGTCCAATAAAGTTAAAGTTGAGTATCAAGCACCATGCGCAAACAAGATGACGCGAAGCTCAAGAGCCACGATTTGTTAATCGGCCCGGGGCGTGCGCCGGCGAGGGCCATGCTGAAGGCTGTGGGTTTTACAGACGACGATCTCTCCAAACCGCTCGTCGGTGTCGCCAACACCTGGATTGAGGTGATGCCCTGCAATTTTCATTTGCGGCGGCTGTCTGAACGAGTGAAGGCCGGAATCCGAGCGGCGGGAGGAACTCCGGTTGAATACAACACCATCGCGGTCTCGGATGGGATTTCGATGGGGACCGAAGGAATGAAAGCCTCTTTGATCAGCCGGGAGGTCATTGCAGATTCGATCGAGCTCGTCGCGCGTGGGCACCTGTTTGATGCGGTTGTTGCATTATCTGGTTGTGATAAGACGATTCCTGGGACCGTCATGGCACTCGCGCGCTTGAATCTTCCTTCGCTGATGCTCTACGGCGGGTCGATCATGCCGGGACAGTTTCAGGGACATGACGTCACGATTCAGGATGTCTTTGAAGCGGTCGGCAAACACGCGTCGGGAAAGATGACCGATGCCGAGCTCAAAGACCTAGAAGACCATGCTTGTCCAGGGCCCGGGGCCTGTGGGGGACAATTCACTGCCAATACGATGGCCATTGCGTTTGAATTCCTCGGCATTTCACCGATGGGCCGTAACGGAGTTCCTGCCATGGATGGCCGAAAAGATGATGTGGCATTCGAATGCGGCCAGATGGTGATGAATCTCGTGAAACAGAATCTCCGTCCATGTCAGATCATCACGCGCAAATCGCTGGAGAATGCCATTGCTGCCGTCGCCACCACCGGAGGGTCGACGAATGCCGTTCTACATTTGCTCGCCATCGCTCGCGAGTGCGGAGTCAAACTAAGCATCGACGATTTTGACAAGATCAATCGGAAGGTCCCTCTCCTGGCTGACCTCAAACCAGGAGGACACTATGTCGCGGCGGATCTTTTTGCCGCTGGTGGTACGACCTTGGTCGCAAAACGACTCCTTGATGCCGGACTCCTCCATGGTGCTCAACCGACAGTGACGGGACGAACGATTGGCGAAGAAGCCTCGACCGCCAAAGAAACACCAGGTCAACAAGTCTTACGTCCCCTCACCCACCCGATCAAGTCAACAGGTGGGCTTGTGATTCTGAAAGGAAATTTGGCACCGGAGGGCTGTGTGGTAAAGGTGGCCGGCCATTCGATGACCAAGTTTCAAGGGCCGGCAAAAGTCTATGATCGAGAGGAAGATGCGTTTGTGGCCGTGAAGGCCGGTCAAATAAAGCCTGGCGACGTCGTGGTGATTCGGTACGAAGGCCCGGCTGGGGGGCCTGGTATGCGGGAGATGTTGGGCGTGACGGCAGCCATCGTGGGAGCCGGACTCGGCGACTCCGTGGCCTTGCTTACGGACGGGCGTTTCTCCGGTGCAACGCATGGATTGATGGCCGGGCATGTTGCTCCTGAAGCGGTCAAGGGAGGTCCGATCGCTGCTGTGAAAAATGGCGACGTCATTACCTTCGATATCGTCAAGCGCCGATTAGATGTTGCGGTATCGCAAAAAGAAATCAGCGCTCGACTCAAGAAAGTCAAGTTTCCTACTCCGCGCTATACCACAGGGGTGATGGGAAAATACGCGAGGCATGTGTCCTCCGCATCCGAAGGCGCTATTACGACATGATGGAGGAACCCTGATATTACATCTCAGAAGATGTGACACAGCCCGGCCTCTGTCGTCGTTAGCGAAAATCCCGCCGTTGGAAGATGACGGAGGCAAGGGTGAGAAGGAATGCGGTGTAGGCCATCCCATAAAGACCAATCACCAAGAGATCTCCTGACGGTACATCGAGCTGATGTGTGACATGCCCTTTGAGGTTGAAGCGGTCGAGGTTTGGTAGGACGTAATACATCCCTTCTAGTATCGTTTTCCCTAACCCTCCCATCTTTTCGCCAAACGCCTTAAGATCTGGCGTGAGGTGCCCGATCACATACAAAGCCAATGTGAAAATGGCACTGAATGTGGCGCTTGAGAAGGTTGAAAATAGTAGCGCGACAGCGGTGATGACCATAAACTCTACGACGATCAGGCTCAGCGCTTTGAAAAGCACGGCGTGGATCGGAACCTCTTGCACGTAGAGGACGACCAGCAATCCACCAGCCATGATCGCGGTATTGATGAGAAGTGTCAGGCTGAGACCTAAATACTTTCCGAGGAGAAACTGAAAACGCGCGACCGGTTTTGAGACGATCGTATAGATGGTTTTCTTCTCAATTTCCTTGCTGACAAGACCGATTCCTACGAAGATGGCGATTAAGACTCCGAAGAAGTTGATGCTGCCCAGTCCGATATCCAAAATCAGTCGATGAAATTCTCCCAGCGTCAAACGCATCAAAATCAGCGAGCTTCCGATCATCACGAGTGCAAAAATCAGCAAATTGTAAAGCAGTTTATCTCTGAGATTTTCACGGAACGTGTTGAGCGCAATTGAGATCACTTTCATGCGGGAACCTCGGTAACCTGCTGCACTCCCCTCGCCTTACGAATAAACAGATCTTCGAGCGATGCCTTATGAGGAAGAAGAGACACGAGCTTGGCTTGGTGTGATCTGATCACCTCTAACGCATCATCGACGTGCCTCTGACTGGCCAATGTTGCGACCACGCGCTCTCCATGAAGCATGGTTTTGAGCGTGAACGGCCGTAGCTCCTCGATACCTTCGGGAGAGAGCCGATCCACGACCATTTCCACCTCCTGAGTGGTTCCGGGATCAATCAACTCGGATACCTGACCACAGGCCACCAATCGCCCTTTCATGATCATGGCGACACGATCACACAACAGCTCCGCATCGTGAAGGATGTGTGAACTGAACATCACGGTCTTGCCAGACTCCTTCAGGCGAAGAATCAGATCGCGCACTTCTTTCCTCCCAATCGGATCGAGCCCGGACATCGGCTCATCCAAAATGACCAACTCAGGATCATTGATCATAGCCTGGGCGATTCCGACCCGCTGCAACATGCCTTTTGAGAACTTTCGCAATTGTAGGTCGCGCGCATGGGTCATGCCGACAAGCTCCAACAACTCATCGATACGTTTTTCAAGCGCGCTCCCTAAGAGGCCAAACAGATGCCCATAGAATCGTAAGAATTCGCGACTCGTCAGGTAGTCATAGAAGTATGGAGATTCCGGGAGAAATCCAACTTTCGCTTTGGCTGCCTGGTCGCCGATCGACCGTCCAAAAAGGCTCGCGGCTCCTGAGCTAGGATAGATGAGACCCATCAGCATCTTGATCGTCGTGGTCTTTCCAGCCCCATTCGGTCCTAGAAAGCCATAGATCTCTCCCTGCTGTACTTCGAGCGACAGGTCATCAACGGCGGTCACACGTCGCCCCCAAAAACCGACACGAAACACTTTCGACAGGTGCTCAATTCTCACGATCTGTTCACGCGTCATTTTCATAGAGCGATCCAGTGACTAGATGCCGCCTTCCAGATCACGACGAAATACTTTCAGTCGCGTGGGATGGGTACTGCTCGTCACCTGTCCCGTCTTGGTATTGAGGTCGTACGAACCGCCGAATGGCTCTTCTGGAATGTGCGAAAGATACCCCGTAGAGACGAGGTCTGCGAGTGTGTTCGGGACCATTCCATGCTGTGTCCGGTATTGTTCGATTGCGCGTTCGAGTGTCCTGAGATCACGCTCGATTATCACTTCTTTGGCACGTGTCTCTAGTTTTTCCCGGACGACGAGGTCAGGATTCTCTCTCCAGAGCGCCTCGAGAAACTCTAGTGCGACCTCGGGATTGCCGGTCTCCGCATGCATGCGTGTCGCTAACCCAGGAAGGAAGTCGGGAGCGCCAGAAGTGCGCGCCGCTGTGCTGATGTAGTCGGCTCCCTTTTGGGCATCCCCGAGGACGAAGTAATGGTTATGGCCGAGCAAGAAGGGAAGGTTCCATTCGTCTGGGTTTTCGCGATGCCCTTTTTCTAGCAGGCGGTTACTCAGGTCGACTCGATTGGCATAGTTGTTTAGCACGACACCGCCGACGTAGTAGGCGTAAGCGTACTGTGGGTCCAAGGTGGTGACGACATCGAGCGCATGGTATAGCCATTCGTATTCGTCGGCGGTATTCTTTTTCTTCCCTAGGACTTGCAAGAGACGCAACCATAAGCCGTCTGCCCCGAGATGGTGATAGCCCAGCAGGGCTGGCTTAAGATACTCTCCGCGAGGGAGTTGCGCGAGTTCTTCAATCTTGGCCGTTTGGGAATCGATACGCAGATCGAGATTCCGTTGTAGGGATATGATAAGTGCCAATAAGCTGAGCGCGATGAGAGTCACAACAGCCCATGCAAGGACTGGCGCTTTGGAGTCAACGTAGTTTCTCAGGGTCAAGGAAGACGATCTCGACATGAAGACGGCATCCCTGAATGCACGAGTGTCCCGCCGACTGTTACCAGCCGGCGGGACACTCGTTCGACACAAGAACCTCTTGGTTCTTAGAACACGCCTGGCACACAGTCTGACGCCCCTGTGGCATCAGCCGAGGCCCAGACCGAGAGGACAGCATCTCCGTCCAAGTTGCTCACAGCTGTTGCTCTGAACCCGGCTGCCGTTGGACCCACATCCGTGGCGCCGGTCTCAGAGGTGATCAAGGCCGCGGGGGCCGCTGTCGGCCCGAGGCAAGAGGTATGCGAAGCTACATAGGTACCGGTCGAATACTGATAGAGGACGTTCCCAGTTGCCTGGAAGCCAAGGTTGGCAAACGTTCCTAACGATACACCGGCACCAGCGGCACCGACACACCAACCAGTGGCCGCTGCAGGTGTCGGAAGAAGCCAAGCCGATCCAGCAGCATTCCAGTTCTGTGGTTGGCTCTTGGTACCAGCCGCTGGAGCTACAGCTGGTGCAAGGGCAACAGTCAGGAAGCACCCACGCTCACCCTGCCACGACACCTCGGATGTCTTAATGGCGCCAAGGTTCGTCTTGGCTTCGGACTGCCGAGACTTCATCTGATACTGCAGGAAGTTGGGGATGGCGATGGCCGCCAGGATCCCGATGATCGCCACGACGATCATCAACTCGATGAGGGTAAAACCCTCTTGTTTGCGGAGCGACTTCAACATCGTACTGCCTCCTTGTTGATGGTTCACTGACGGCCCCTTTCATAATCCGCGGCGCCTTGTTGCCGCCTACCTGTGCCTATAGCAGGTTTGATGCCGGTCAGTGCCAAGGCCTAGCCTACCACTAGTCCCTTATGATGCAACAAGTTATGAAAAACCGGTAAAGGTGAGGCTGATGCAGGGCACTCATGTCTTCCACAAACTGCTCGAGATTGCCAAGAATTGGCACCAAGTTTTGGCTATCTGGTGAGAGGGGTATCCTCGATAGTGGTGGATAAGAGCGATCTTTCAGGCAGGTAACGTGAGAGAGATTTCAGAATAGGAAAGAGGATTTAGTCAGGGTGAGTTTGCGGAGCGGCCTTGGAGTTTTGGGCCTTCTCCGAAACACGGCGCTTGGCCTGTTGGATCCGGTCCTCATAGGCCGGGTTGGCCATGCCCTGCTCGCGGAAGCGCTGAAGCAATTTTTCGTTGGAAGGATCGAGTTTCAGCGAGTCTTTGTGTCGGCGTGTCGCTTGTGGACGTTGGGAAAGCAAAAGTTGGCCGGTAAGGTCGTTGTCGGAAGGATATTTTCCGGCTTAGTATTGCGATTCCTGATCGGCGAGTTTACCATGCCTATCATGGACGAGATAGTATCGCTTCCAGAGTTTTTGGTTCGTCTGCCCGAAGGCGTTATCCGGGTGGCCGGAACTCGAGTGTCTCTCGATAGTGTAGTCCTGTCCTTTCAGGACGGGGCCACGCCTGAGGAAATCTGCCTCGATTTTCCGTCTTTGGATCTCGCCAAGGTATATAGCGTCCTGGCGTACTACCTCACGCACCGCGAGATCGTCGACCTCTACCTACTGACACGGCAACGGTTTGTCGAAACGACTTGCCGCGAACTTCACGCGCATCAGAGCCCATTCCTCACTGAGCTAAGGCGGCGTGTTGCTGCTAAGCGCGCACTTCCCCCAGCATGCGCGTGAACGCCATTCGTTTTCTCTTCGATGAGGATTGCAACGGAAGGATTGTCCGCGGCCTGCGGAGACGGACGCCGACACTCAATACCGCAACGGTTCTTGAAGCGGGCCTGGGTCAAGCGACAGACGAAGCGGTACTGGAACACGCCTCCATCGACGGCCGCGTGGTAATCTCTCATGATTACAGCACTATGCGGGCTCGGGCGGAGGACAGACTGCGAGCTGGACTGCCGATGCCCGGACTAATCCTGGTTCCACAGCATGTGCAGTTGGGAAAGGCCATTGAGGAGTTGGTCCTGATCGCAGAAACGACTTCTCCAGAGGAATGGCAAGGTCAAATCGTGTTTCTTCCGCTATAAGTCTGACTCCGACCACAATCGGAAATCTTTCCTGGAGCCGTCCGGTGGCTTTCCGTGAGGAAGGCCCCTAGAACTCTGGCGTTAGGGTGCTGCCTGCAAGGGTTGTGTCTTCTCTGCCACCCGGCGTTTGGCCTGTTGAATCCGGTCTTCATAGGCCGGATTGGCCATGCCATGCTCGCGGAAGCGCTGAAGCAATTTTTCGTTGGAGGGGTCAAGCTCTAGCGAGTGAATCCATGCGTCACGGGCGTCGGTCATCTTCTGCTGCTTCATGTAAATCTCTCCGAGATGCTCATAGATCACAGGGTCGTCGCCGACGAGTGAGACGGCTCGTTTGATTTCCGTGAGTGCCTCGGAAAGCTGCCCCGATTTGTAGAATGCCCAGCCAAGACTATCGACGTAATATCCGTTTTCCGGTTTGAGCGCCACCGCTCGTTTCGTAAGGGACAGTGCCTGATCGATTTTAATCCCTCGCTCGGCATAACTATATCCTAGATAGTTCAAGGCATCGGCATGATAGGGATCGAGGGACAGGGCTGTTTCCATCGCGCGCTCCACGTCATCGAAACGATTCAGCTTGTCGTAGACCGTACCGAGATTGAAATAGAGGTCGGCGTTTTTTGGATTATGACGAATCCCTTCTAAAAACGCTTGAGAAGCCTTTTCGAACTCCTCGCTTTGCAGATGGGCCAAGCCCAACACAATGTGAGGTTCGGGTTGTTTTGGCATGAGCCGAACGGCTTCGTCCAGATGTGTGACGGCCTCAGGAAATTGCTTGAGCCGATAGAGGAGTACCCCAAGATGAATGTGGCTGTCGACAAACCGTGGATCTAAGTGAAGATTGTAACGATAGGTTTCCAGCGCTTTGGGAACGTCCTTGCTCTCCTCGTACAAATATCCAAGGTAATCACGAACTTTTAATTCAGCTGGTTTGGCCTTCAAAATTTCGGTTAATTGGTCGATCGCCTTTGAAAACTCTTTCTGCTCTCCATGGATCAGCGCCATGCGTAATTGGGCATCCAGATCGCCGGGGTTTTCCTCCAGCATCGTTTCCAATTCCGCAAGACCGCCGGCATAGTCTTTGGTGGCGATGTAAAGTTGGACCAGATGTTGACGAACTTCTCGGTTCCTAGGATTCACCTGTACCAGGTATTTTTTCAAAACGGCGATGGCCTTATCTTTCTCTTGGCGCGATTCATGAACTGACGCTTGCGCCAGATACGCCGGTTCGAAAGATGGGTTTACGGTGATCGCGCGGTCGAAGCTGGAGAGGGCCTGTTCAAGATTTCCGGCTTCAATAGAGATGCGACCTAAATAGTAATAGCCGACCGGAGAGTCCGGGGTATATTGCAAACCTTTCTTGACCGCCTGTTCGGCTTCGACGACTCGTTTTTGATTGAGTAAGATAAGCCCTTTGGGAAAGTACGACTCTCCCCGCTCCGGGTCTCGTGCGATCGCTTGATCCAATACGTCGAGTGCACGTTCTGGTTTTCCCGCGCTGGCGAGAATACCCGCCATCTGCGTCAGGAGTTGAGGGTCTTGCCCGGACCCTTGTCCAACTTCCTCGGCGTATTGTACGGCCTTCGTCGTATCACCGAGGGCAAAATGCAGAGCTGCCAGTCTCGATTTGACTTCATAGGATTGCGGATCGGCTTTGAGTGCAGCCTGGTACTCCTTCAAAGCTGTATCGAGATCTTGGGCGAGCTCCGCTTGATGCCCCATCATAAAATGATAGGTGGCATCAGATTCTGGAGCGGTCTGTGGCGCTTGCTGCGTGGTCGCGGCAGGAAGCGGCTTCGACATGTGTGGCTGAGTTGCGGTTGCGCACGCGACCAGGACACAGGGCAGAAAGAGGATGGTCAGTCTGATTCCCTGGACAGTGAAATGATGACCAGGCGATCGAAAGCTCAAAGCCATGGGGGATGTCCCTACCGGTGTTCGTTCGGATGTGGATATAGAAGGAACAAGGAAGATTATACCGAGTGTTCCAGTGTTGCGCAAACCGGGTTAGGCTTCGCGCAGATCGAGACTTTCAAATTTAGCAAAACGGTCTTGGAAAAACAGTTCTCGCTTTCCGATGGGCCCGTTTCGATGTTTGCTCACGATGATGTCGGCGATCCCCTTGCGTTCCGAATTCTGGTCGTAGACATCTTCTCGGTAGATGAACATGACAACATCGGCATCCTGTTCAATCGCCCCGCTTTCACGTAAGTCTGCCAGCATGGGGATCGGAGGCTTGCGAGCCTCGACCGCACGGCTCAACTGCGAGAGGGCGACCACCGGGACATTGAGTTCCTTGGCCAAGGCTTTCAATGAACGGGAGATATCGGAGATTTCTTGCTGGCGAGATTCAGAATCGCTACGTCCTTGCATGAGCTGCAAGTAGTCCACAAGGAGCAAATCCAGCCCCTTTTCAGCCTTGAGTCGTCGAGCCTTGCCGCGCATCTGTTGAACGGTAATGCCGCCGGTATCGTCGATAAAGATCGGTGCTTGCTCCAGTCGTCCTGCAGCCTCTGCCAGACGCCACCAATCTTCTTTTTGGAGCTTCCCGGTTCGCAGCGCATGCGAATCGACTCGTGCCTCCGAGCTGAGCATCCGGAGCACGATCTGGGGCTTGGACATTTCGAGACTGAAAATGCCGACGACGGCGTTGGCATGGATGGCGGCATGCGTGGCAAACCCCAATGCCAGGCTCGTCTTCCCCATGCTGGGCCGTCCGGCCACCACCACTAAATCGGAGGCTTGCAACCCTGCCGTGAGGTCGTCAAGGTCGTAGTACCCGGTTGGGACACCAGTGACGTGTTCCTTTCGTTTTGAGAGCTGATCGATGACATCCAAGCTTTCCTTAATGACCTGGCTGATCGGACTAAATGCACGCTCGAGTTTGCCTTGCGCGATGCTGAAGACCGATCGTTCGGCAAAATCGAGAAGGTCATCGATAGAAGCCGTTCCTTCATACCCCCTGGTCAACACTTCCGTGGAGGTGCTGATCAACTGCCTCGCGACAGCCTTGTCGCGCACGATCTTACAGTGGTACCGAATATTGGCCGAGCTCGGGACCATCTGGACGAGTTCTGCGAGATAGGCGGCGCCTCCGATCCCCTCAAGCTCTCCACGAGACTTGAGCTGCTCGGTCAGCGTGATTTGGTCGATCACTTCGCCGGTGTCCGACAGTTCCAGCATGGCTTGGTAGATGCGCTTGTGAGCCGTCCGATAGAAATCTTCCTCGACGAGGAGTTCCATGGCTTTCGGCATGGCAGCGTTATCCAGGAGGATGGCCCCAAGCACCGACTGTTCTGCCTCAAGATTCTGTGGAGGGAGTTTCGGTTGAGAGAGATCGACGGCGCCAATGGATTTCATGACACACCTTCGAGGTTCGACGAGCTGAGGCTTGCAAGAAGGTCACGCAGCGACATGATTTTTTTGTGAGGTGGAGCGGTCGATTTCCCTGTACGCTCATGTCCGCGATGTTGGAGTACGGTCACGTGGCCACGGTGAATTGTCTCTGAACCGATGACGATCGTGGTAGGAACATCCGCGTCGAGCCCAGCCGCAGCAGCTACCTTGACAAGATCACGAGCCGATGCAGTCACGGCTCGTTGAATGACTCGAGCACCTGTCTGGCGTAGTTGTTGGGCCACCGACACGATCTCTTTCGTCCGAGTCACAGGACCGACGACAAGGATTGCCGACGTCATAGCCTTTGGGGTATGAACGAGGTTCAGTCCACGAAAGATCCGCTCTACGTTGAGCGCGAATCCAGTGGATGGAATGTCTCGACCAAAGCGGCCAATTAAATGATCGTATCGCCCGCCGCCGCCTAACTCGATTCCAATACCGTCTGTGAAGACATCGAATACAATTCCGTCATAATACTCAAACTCACGAAATTCTCCGAGATCCAGGAGCACGTCATCCTGCAATCCCATTGCGCCAAGCGAGTCATAGACCTGCGCCAATCGGTCTAAGGATCGGATCAGCGGTTGTTCACCCCTGGCCAAGGCGCGTCCTTTTGAAAGGACGTCCGCCTTCCCGCAAAGCTCCAGTGCATCCAAAACTGCGTGCGCAGATCGCTTGCCTACGCGCTCTTGTGAGAGAATTTCTCCGAGCCAGGGAAAGTCCTTTCTCGCCGCGGCCTGCTCCGCCCGCTTCCGGCCTTCAGGAGACAGTCCAGCACGCACGAGCAGTCCTTTAAAAAACCCGACGTGCCCGAGCGAAATCTTGAAGGAAGACAATCCGATATGGCGCAGAGATTCGATCATCAACATGATGATCTCGCAATCTGCGGACGGGTCATCAGCTCCAATCAGCTCGGTACCGACTTGAAAGAGTTCTCGATCACGTCCGGCATGTTCAGGCTCATAGCGAAAGACGGTGGCTCGGTATGACAAACGCAACGGCAACCGAGTGCCGAGCATGCCCATGGCCACCGTTCGTGCAATTTGTGCGGTGACATCTGGCCTCAGGAGCAGAATACGGCCGGTCGTCCGATCGACAATCTTGTAGGACTGTTCCAGTAAGGCTGGTTCAAGGCCGGGCGCGAGGACATCGAAATACTCGAATGTCGGGAGGATAATTTCATCGTATCCATACCGATGGAAGCTGGTGAGCAGATCGGACTCGAGTTGTCTCAGGTAACTGGCGGCCTCCGGAAGGATGGTGGCCATCCCCACAGGGACCAATGAGTGCTCATGGGCAGGAGAGAGCTTCTCCGATGAAGGACGACGACTCGGAGGAGCAAAGGTCATAACACCCTCATGACGAACATCGTTATGAGAGGTTTGCGATTTTGACAGAACGAATGTTCGAGCTCGATCGGATTTCGTCCAAGGCCGAAGCGGGAAACTCCGTGTCGGAACCGATGATCAGCAACGCATCCCCTCCCCGTTTTTCCAACGCGCACTGCATCCGGAGAATGTTAATCCCATGATCACCTAAGACCTTTCCAACCATGCCGATGACGCCTGGTCGGTCAATATTGTGTATCAGCAACATGTGCCCTTCGGGTACGACTTCCACTTTGAATTGGTCGATCTCGGTAATCCTGGCCTCTTTCTTATGATAGAGCGTCCCGGCTACTTGGTGCGACATCTTGCCGGCTTCAACGCGAACTCGTATGAGACTTGTAAAATCACCGGCATCCGTGCTCTTGATTTCTTTGACTTCGATGCCGCGCTCCTTCGCAACGATCGGTGCGTTAACATAGTTGACTGGGTGCTCCAAGATCGGCGTCAGTAATCCTTTCAAGACAGCGATGGTCAGTGGTGCGACCGACAGTGTGGCGACTTCACCGCTGTATTCGACCACGACTCGCTCAGTTCCTCCGTGAATCAGTTGCGTTTGGAGGGAGCCGATCTTTTCGGCCAGCGTGAGAAAAGGTTGCAACCGAGGCAGTAGTTCCGGAGCAACAGACGGAATGTTGACGGCACCTCTCGCGACGCCTTTTGTAAAGTAGTCGACGATCTGCTCCGCGATCCCAATTGCGACATTTTCCTGGGCTTCGGTCGTTTGCGCTCCAATGTGTGGGGTGCAGATAAAGTTGTCTAAATTCAATAGAGGATTGTCCGGCTTCACGGGTTCTTCCTCAAAGACGTCAAAGGCGGCAGCAGCCACACGTTTGGTTTTCAAGGCTTCACAGAGGTCGTTTTCATTGATGATGCCCCCGCGAGCGCAGTTCACGATCAACACACCAGGTTTCATCTTGGCGATCGCCTGCGCGTTAATGATCCCTCGTGTTTCCGGGGTGAGTGGTGTGTGAACCGAAATAATATCGGCGCGTCGGAAGAGCTCATCGAGATCCACCATCGTCACGCCCATCCGTTCGGCTCGTTCCGGCGCCAGGTAGGGATCGAACGCGACGACACTCATACCGATCCCCTGCGCCATCTTGGTCAAGTGACTCCCGATCTGTCCGGCGCCGATGATTCCGAGCACCTTATTGTAGAGCTCCACGCCCATAAATTTATCTTTTTCCCATTTGCCGGCTTTCACGGAGGCGGTCGCCTGGGGAATGCGTCGGCTCATGGCACAGATCATCGACATCGTATGTTCGGCGGTCGTGACTGTGTTGCCGCCGGGCGTATTCATCACGACGATTCCTCGTCGTGTGGCAGTTGGGGTATCCACATTGTCCAAACCTGACCCGGCCCGTCCGACGACCTTGAGTTTTTCGGCTGCGGCAATGAGTTCAGCCGTGACCTTCGTGCCGGATCGGACGATCAACCCATCGGCATCTTTGATTTCCGTGAACAACTCGTCCTTCGGCATTTTGGATTTCACGACGACCGTGAATCCTGCCTTCTCGAGCGCGTCTACCCCTTGCTTCGAGAGGCTGTCGCTGATCAAAATTTTCATGCCTGCTGCAGCCATGTTTATCCTCGTCGTGGTTACTTCGCCAGTAAGAGTTCCTGGGCTTTCCCGACACCGCTGCCTAACTTGACTGGATGCCCGAGTCCTTTTAACACCATCTCGGTCGCAGCTAAGGCCGTGATGACATCGAAGGAATCGGCATATCCCATGTGAGAGAGTCGGAAGATCTTTCCTTTCAGGTGATCTTGGCCTCCCGCTGCTGTCATCCCGTACTGGACACGGAGGTTCTTATAGATCGCCTGCCCGTCAACCCCATCCGGTGCGCACACGGCTGTGAGGGCATCGCTGGGAGACTCTTTGGGAAAGAGACTCATGCCGGACGCCTTCACACCTTCGCGCATGGCGTGAGCCAACCGACCTTGTCGAGCAAACATCTTCTCGAGGCCTTCCGCTTTCATCATTCGAAAGACTTCTTGAAGGCCGATAATGAGCGAGACAGTCGGAGTAAAGGCAGTCTGGTTTTTTACCTGGCTTTCACGTTCTTTCTTGAAATTGAAATAGAACGCGGCGTTTTTGGCTTTGTCGGCCAATCCCCAGGCTTTGTCACTGACACTGACGAAGGCCATTCCGGGAGGCAGCATCAGGGCTTTCTGGGATCCGGTAATCACGACATCGAGTCCCCATGCGTCGGTTTTGATATCGAACACGCCCAGTGCGGTAATGGCGTCAACCACCAAGATCGTATTGTCATAGCCTCGAACGATTTCTCCCAAGGCTTGCACGTCATGAGACACTCCGGTCGATGTTTCGCTGGCCTGAACATAGACAGCCTTGATCGACGGATCTTTCTTGAGGGCATCGGCCACTTGCTGGGGGTTGACGGCATGTCCCCATTCGACCTTGATCTCGGTCGCCTGTACGCCAAAGGTCTTGCAGAGCTTTCCCCAGCGCTCCCCAAATTTTCCGCCGTTGACATACAGCGCCTTGTCGCCCGGTGAGAGGAAGTTTGAAACAGCGCCTTCCATGCCACCTGTTCCCGAAGCCGCCAACATGAGGACATCATTCCGTGTTTGAAACAGCCATTTGAGGCCCTCGCGCACCTCAGCGAACACCGGGTCGAATTCGGGAGCGCGATGATGAATCATCGGGCGGGCCATCGCCAGTAATACTTCGGGGGGGACGGGCGTGGGACCAGGGGCCAAGAGATAGCGCTTCAGCATCGATCAATCCTCCTCACAAAATAACACTATAAATCTGGTGGGATACCCGTTTGGAGAGGCCGTACGCTATCATTTGGGGTGGGAGACTGTCAAGAAATCGAATTGCCGAACTAGCCGTGCTATCAAGGCTTTCTCTCTTTCGATCACTCAATCATCTGTCTGTAAAACACTGTCGGTTCGAGCATCGATCTTCTTCTTCAATCTTTAGAATGAAGGCGGCAAGTAGGAACATTTTGCCCATGCGCTTTCTTGACAAGTCCCCAGTAGATCGATAGGCTCTCAACTGGTGTTCTTCATGATACGGACCTGGAAAAAACTGTGGGGTATGGACGTGAGGCTGGCAGTCATCCTTATGATGAGTGTTGCGATACTCATCCCGCAATCACGGGGTTGGGCTGACGAGACCGCTTCAGTCCAACACGATGCCTCTCCTCAGGAAACCTCCTCAGAGGCTCTTCTCGAAGAAGCAAAAGCGTCACCAGAAACGGAGGGCGTCGACGCCGGCGAAGCTTCGCAAGAAAGCGAAGATGTCGACCCCAACTTGGTCCCGTTGGAACCCGAGCTGGAACCTGAATTGACGGCCTCCCCATCAGAGGCGGACACGCAGGATAAGACTGAAGCGCCCAAAGAGGATGTAGCCGAGGCGGTGGAGGCAGAGCGGAAGGAGGATCTCGGTCCAGTCTACAATATTCCGGTTGTCTTTGATCAAACCGTGCAAAGCCATATTCGTTTTTTTAATACGTCAATCCGGGACCGATTTGAACAGTGGCTCTTGCGCCTCAACCGATATCGCCCGTTGGTCGAAGACATTTTCGCTGAGTTCGACCTTCCGAGCGACCTTGTTCATCTGTCTCTTGTCGAAAGTGGATTCAATCCCTATGCCTACTCTCGTGCGAAAGCGACGGGACCATGGCAGTTCATGAAAGGAACCGGAAAGATCTACGGGTTACGCATTGATCACTACGTGGATGAGCGGCGAGATCCCATTAAGTCAACGATCGCGGCCGCGCGTTATCTCCGGGATTTGTACGATCTCTTTGGAACCTGGCCTCTCGCGATGGCGGCATATAACGCGGGTGAGGGAAAGGTCCTGCGTGCGCTTAACAAAGCCCGGGCTGAATCATTTTCTGAAATTTCGAGAACGAAACATATTCGGCGAGAGACGAAACAATACGTCCCACGTATCATGGCTGCCACGATCATTGCTCGAAACCCTGATCAATATGGATTTCCCCAAGCTCCGGTCGCGCCACATGCGTTTGAAGAAGTCGTCGTGACACGTCCGTTACACTTCCGAGCCATCTCCAACGTCACCGGTATTCCCTACGACGAACTCAGGCTGCTGAATCCTGAACTTCGCCGAGATGCGACTCCTCCCGATGATACGGCGTATCATTTGAAGGTCCCGGTCGGGACGAGTGGCAAGGTGTTAAAATTGCTCGAGCGTGTTCCGACGCACACGTTTGCGAAGGTCTCTCCTCCCAGGCGGACTCAGATCCGGAAGACCCGACAAACTCGGCAGGGGAAGGTCAGTTCTTCTCAGTGGTATCGGGTTCGGGGCGGAGATACGCTTGGAAAAATCTCCCGTCGGTTTGGTATTTCCATTCAGACCCTGAAGGCCCGCAACAACCTTTCCAGTAGCCTCATTCGTGCTGGGGACCTCCTCAACATCGCGCGGTAACAGACGGCGACCTTGAAGAATTGGGCTGCCGGACGGGCAATGCTTGGCCAGAGGGAATGAATCCCTTATGGCTTAGAGGGTGCTGTGGAATTAGGAATCTCTGTGGCGGTCGTAGCCGGTTCCGAGGTTTTCTTGGCCTCGAGGACCTTCACACGCACAGCGGCCTCGCTGGTCAGGGGAGAGTCAGGGTACGTCTTGATCAGATCTTGATAATGTTTGAGTGCAGCGTCAGGTTTTGACCGATTTTCTTCCAGCCGTGCCAGTTCGAATATCGCATAGTCACGGTTCATCGCCCCCGGGATTTCAAGTATCGACGAGTAAGTCTTCGCGGCTTGGTCGATATCTCCTTTCAACAGGTATGCGTACCCAAGTTTTTGGTGAACAAGGCCTAGAAGCGAGATATTTGACCCGTACGTCGAAATAAATCGCTTGTATGAGTCGATGGCCGAGTCAAGATTGTTTGCCTGAAGGAACGCATTTCCCAGACTAAATTGCGCAAGTGGGGCGGTCGGCGTTCTTGGATATTCCTCCACCACCTTCTTGTATAGCGCAATCGCTTCATTCACGTTTGCGGCCGCCTTCTGCGGATCGTTGCCCGGCCGTGTAAAGAGATGCAGGGTGGCCTCCCGCTCGATTTCTTGGGCCTTGCTGGCATTTTCTGCGTCATACCAAAGGACACCCCATATTCCTCCGGCCGTGAGCAGCAGAAGAATGAATCCTACGATGATGGACCATCGATACCGCTGCAGTCCGAGCACCCAATGCTCCAATCCACTCACCAGGTGGGCTTCATCAACAGGTAATGTCCGAGGTGGAACTTTAATTCGATATGACATAAGGACCCATCACGTCAGTTAAACGGTTGTCACCAGCTTCCTGCTGCAGAACCGTTGTCTTATACTAGGGAATGAATTTCCTTGTCAATGCGATGAGGACTGCGTACGCCATGGAGGCAGAACGCCGCAGAGCGGACCGTGAATGATGATAGGGATCAGAAGATGTTTCGAGAAAAACTTCAACAACTCCGTGATCAGTCGTTGCTCCGCGTATTGACACCGGTGGAGTCGGCGACTGGGTCGAGCATCCACTATGGAGGGCGCGAGGTGATCTTGCTGTCGTCCAACGACTACCTTGGACTGACCATGCATCCCGAAGTTGTGCAGGCTGCACGCGTGGCTACGGAACGGTATGGGACGGGGTCCGGTGCTTCCCGCTTGGTCAGTGGAACATTGCCTCCACACGCGCAACTCGAAACGGCACTGACGATATTTAAGGGAACCGAAGCTTCCCTGCTGTTTGGGGCTGGGTATCTCGCCAATCTTGGTGTCATTCCTGCTCTTATTGGAAGCGGCGGCCTAATCTTGGCTGATCGATTGTGTCATGCCAGTGTGATCGATGCTTGTCGATTAAGTCAGGCAGACTTTCGAGTCTTTCGCCACGGTGATTGTGACCATCTTGAGTCCCTACTTCGGAGTCGCACCACGGATCGTTCCACACTCATCATCACTGAGGGGGTCTTTAGTATGGATGGTGATCTCGCTCCGTTGCCTGACTTGGTGTCGCTGGCCGAACGATATGGGGCAATGTTGTATGTCGACGATGCACACGGGACCGGCATTATGGGAGGGACTGGACGAGGTACCATTGAGCATTTTGACTTGGAGCGCCGGATACCGTTTCATATGGGTACGCTGAGTAAGGCGCTGGGCAGCTACGGCGGGTTCCTGGTAGGCACGCACGAGCTCGTTCAGTACGTGATCAATACTGCCCGCTCGTTTATGTTTACCACCGCACTTCCCCCCGCAGTCGCTGCTGCATCATCGACTGCGTTGACGGTCATTGATCGTGAACCGGAACGTCGGGCGCGACTCTGGTCGAATCGACAACGCCTCTTCGATGGACTGAAGGCACTCGGTTGTACGCTTCCTCCGACTGTTAGTCCTATTTTACCGGTTCTGCTCGGTGATGCCGCCTCCGCCTCGACATTCGCTGAACGCCTGCTCGCGCATGGGGTATATGCTACGGCTATTCGCCCACCGACCGTTCCGGATGGGACCAGTCGGATCCGCTTCACCGTGACCTCGGAGCACACCACCGACCAGATCGAGGAAGCCCTCCATGCGCTGCGGCTCGTGATTCGTGAAACAGGCCTTGTCTGATCCTCACTGCCTCGGTTCGCATCTTCCGCCTATTTTCTTGCTTTCCGGGTTTGCTGTGGCATGATGCACAGGAAATGTTCACCTCATCTCTAACCCAGACGCACTGAGGATCACGGGCGATGGATATTTCTAAACTGCTCACGTTTTCAGTCAAGGAAGGTGCCTCGGATTGTCATATCAGTGCCGGTGAACCCCCGATGATTCGTATTCACGGGGATTTGAAAAAGCTGGACCACCCTCCCCTGACGCCTGATGAAACACACGCCCTCATCTACGATATGATGAGTGATTCCCAACGGAAAACCTTCGAGGAAAAGCGAGAGTGTGATTTTTCCTTCGAACTCGGGGACATCGCCCGCTTCCGAGTGAATGTGTTCGTGCAACAGCGGGGACTCGGAGCCGTGTTTCGAAACATTCCGACCACCATTCTTCCGTTAGAAAAGTTAGGGATGCCGCCGATCTTGCGACAACTCTGCGATAAGGAAAAGGGATTGATTCTGGTGACGGGGCCGACCGGCTCAGGAAAGTCCACCACCCTTGCAGCGATGGTGGATTATCTCAATAGCACGTTTGAGGGCCATATTATCACCATCGAAGATCCGATCGAGTTCGTCCATAAGTCCAAAAAGTGTTTAGTCAATCAACGCGAGCTGGGTGTCCACACGTTGTCCTTTGCCAACGCGCTGAAGTCGGCGCTTCGAGAAGATCCAGACATCGTGCTCGTGGGCGAAATGCGGGATCTGGAAACAATCCAACTGGCCTTGACTGCGGCGGAAACCGGACATTTGGTCTTCGGGACTCTCCATACATCGAGCGCTCCGAAAACCATCGACCGTATCATCGATGCATTTCCGCCGGCGCAACAAGCCCAAATTAGGACCCAGCTGTCGGAGGCCTTAGAAGCCGTGCTCACACAAACTTTGCTCAAGAAAAAGACCGGAGGTCGTGTGGCGGCACTAGAAATCATGGTAGCCACAACCGCTGTCCGAAACCTCATCCGCGAGGCCAAGCTTCATCAGATTCCCGGCATTATGCAGGCAAGCCAAAAGGACGGGATGCAAACCATGGACATGGCGTTACTGGAGCTGGCGACCCGTGGAATCGTCCATAAAGCCGAAGCGCAGTCTCGGAGCATGAACCCCAATCTGTTTGGGACCCCGGTTGCAGGAGCTGCGTAGAGTAGGCACAAAGGCGGAGTCTCATCATGGATGTTCGAAGTCTCTTGAAAGTCATGGTGGATCGCGAATCGTCGGACCTCTATTTAACCGTCGATGCTCCCCCGATCTACCGAATCCATGGAGTCACTCAGCAGACTGATGCCCCGCCGTTCACCAACGAACAACTTGAGGCGTTGGCACTGGCTCTCATGCGAGGTCAGCAGCGGAGCGAGTTCGAAGAAAAGATGGAGATGAACCTGGCACTCTACTATAAAGAGTTGGGTCGTTTCCGCGTCAACATCTTCAGGCAAAAAGGTAATGTCGGAGTGGTCTTCCGTCACATTAAAGCCGAGATTCAAACGGTCGAGCAGTTACAACTTCCCCCGATCATCAAAGATATTGCGATGACCAAGCGCGGACTCGTGCTGGTGGTGGGCGCCACCGGCTCCGGTAAGTCGACCTCGCTGGCGGCCATGATCGACCATCGTAACACCGTTCACCAGGGCCATATCATTACCGTTGAAGACCCGATTGAGTTTGTCCATCAACATAAGAAGTCGATCATTACACAACGCGAAGTTGGTTTCGATACCTTAACCTTCCAGAACGCGCTGAAGAATACGCTCCGTCAAGCGCCGGATGTGATCCTAATCGGAGAAATACGTGATACGGAAACGATGGAAGCCGCTATCACGTTTGCCGAAACCGGTCATCTCTGCATCGGGACCTTGCACTCGAATAATGCGAACCAAGCGATCGAACGGATCATGAATTTTTTCCCAGTCGAGCGCCATGCTCAAATCTATTTGCAACTGTCTCTCAATTTGCGAGCCATTATTTCTCAACGGTTGATTCCATCAGTCGACGGCAAGCGTGTTCCTGCGTTGGAAATCATGCTGGATACCCCGCGTATCAAGGATCTCATCAAGAAAGCCGAAGTCGATATTCTAAAAGAAGCGATGGAACAGGGTGTGGACGAGGGTTGTCAGACCTTCGATCATGTGCTGTTTCAACTGTATAAGGAGAACAAGATCACGCTGGAGCAGGCGCTCATCAATGCGGATAGCGCCAATAATCTACGTCTCAAGATTAAACTCGAAGGGCTCAAAGGCGACGAGGCAGTCAACGCGTTGCTCGATAAGCAGATTGGAGATCACGGGACAGACGCATTCAAGATTCAAGGAGGTGCGTCCGGTAACGTCACCCCACTCCGCAAGCGATAAGCCGACCTCATATCACTTCTCAGGGGCCAGATTCTCCTCTTCCTGATGTTCCAGATAGGACGCAATCTTTTCCAGCGCCAGAGCGCTGAGCTTGGATCCATACCAAGCCGGCATCGTATGCTCTGGGTACCCGTGGACGATGAATTGTTGTGGCTCCAGCACGGATTCAACGATGTACTCGTGCACGGTCGTGGCGTTCCCGTGATACGTAGGGTCGCTGAGTCGTCCTCTGCCTGTCGTGCCGAGCCATAAGGGTGGGCCGACTTGGCCGTTGGCGCCAGGAATTCCGGGAATGAGGTGACACACTGGGCAACCTGATCGGGTGAAGATATCAACGATGGGTTCATCACCCGTGACTAACGGAATCGTTTCCGGTGTGAGAGTGGGAAATGCTGCGTCACCAGCTGTCAATCTGGAGGATGGCGGCTCACGCAGTGCCCAAAAAGCCGACAGCGCGACCAGCCCGATGGCGATACAGACAACGAGCCGGTCCCGTGTGCGCAGCCTAGTATTTTGAGCGGATGATGAAATGTGAGGTGTACGCCCTTCCTCAGGCACCCATTTTCCCTTGAACCAATTTCATGAGCTGATCGAGCCCACCCGCTTCGATCTTTCCGTTTGGTGTCAGCTTGTCAACCAGATCTGGCAGGAAGCCGGCAAGCTGTGAGCTTGCGCGCCAGATGACAATCCCGCTTTACCAGCCAATTGGTTCAATAGATCTCCGCCTAGGCCCTGTTCAATCTGGCTTGGCGTCGCCGGCAAATTCGGTCCCGTGCTCACCCACGAATTGACGAGGTCGCCGAGTCCGTTCTTCTGGAACGCATGAACGAGGCCGGCCAGTCCCCCGATCCCGCTATCCTTTCCGAGAAGGCTGGTTACGGCTTGCAGAAGAGGATTTTGACCGCCCTGGCCTCCCATCATTCCGCCCACGGCTTGACCCACTTGATCCATCAATCCCATGATCGACTCAGAGGTGGCTCCGGTTGTTTGGACAGTCTTTGCCAGTTCATAAGTGGCGCCTGGCGGATGATGCCTACGCGGCGACATGCCGTGCAGGCAGGTGATCATTATACATGTCCTCCGGCGTGTGTCCC
>Ga0224495_10000910_pt1 | contig 22153 bp, 17 predicted proteins | sample SF_Jul11_sed_USG_FD_168128 | JGI IMG/M metagenome (GOLD analysis project Ga0224495, IMG submission 168128) | Sediment microbial communities from San Francisco Bay, California, United States - SF_Jul11_sed_USGS_4_1 | ecosystem: Environmental > Aquatic > Marine > Sediment | place: USA: California...
CGCACACCCGAACCAGAGGCGCCGATCGATGTCTTTGCCACAACAGGTAACGTGCACTGTGCAGTGAAGCGAAGTGCTTCGTTTCTGTCATAGAATATCCACGTACGCGGATGGGGTATCGAATTTGCCTCCAACCAGTACGCGAGCATCTGCTTATTCTCATAGATCAACAATTCTCCATATGACGGGTATATGCTCTTTTTCAAGACCTTGTTTACTACGAACAATCTCTCATCGTATATCCGTTTATGGATATCCACCGATGCAGGTGGCCGGGCAAGATAACAATCATAATCTTCACTGTGCACTATCTCCAGCCAATCACTCGCGAATAAATCAATAACCCGGTATTCAATGTCATGTTTACTGCTTTCACACGCGCGCACCCATTCCTGAAAGTTCCCCCCTGAACCGTCCTTCAAAATACCCAGCAAATAGGTCATATTCAACCCGCCCGCAGACAAATAAAGCCCTTGATTTGATCGCGTGTCACTGTAGACTCCTGTACAGTCGTTGGAGATCGTCCGTCCTTCGCGATACAGAGAATCTACCCTCTATCAAACGGTGGGCGGCCATTCCCATCTTTCTTCTGAAACCTTCGTGTTCACGCAGATAGATAATCCTTTCCATCAGCGTGTCTATGTCGTTATTCGGGATCGTGTATCCATTAACGCCATTCACGATGATCTCCGAATTACCTCCAACATCGAATGCGATCAACGGAACACTTGCCGCACCGGCTTCAAGAAGTGCTAATGAGAAACCTTCTATTTTTGAAGGCAGGACAAAAACATCGAATGTTCTGTAATACTGACTCACTTCAAGTACAAAACCCGGCATATGGAAGAATTCCTCCAGTCCCCGCCCTGAGATTTCCCTCTCAAGCCTGCGCCTCAGATCGCCATCACCGAGCAGGACGATCTTGAAATCTTTGATCCTGTCTTTCAACCGCTCCGCGATATTCAGAAAAAGCTCAAGTCTCTTAACGGCGTTGAACCTGCCGGCATAACCGATTATGAACTTACCATCATGAAGCTCCCCAAGTGATTCTGAAGAGAGATCGCCTTTTGAATTTTCTTCCACGGAATTATAGATCACCACCATTTTGTCCGGATCCAACTTCTCCTGTTTCCTCCTCACCCGGTAGTTCTCTTGGCAGGAAGTTACCACCTTGTCGGCGAGCATTGAAATCAGACGCATGGTCACAACATGATACCATTTTCTCCACAAACCCAGGCCGTGTTCGTTAAAGACCACCCTGTGACGGGTGAGTTTTCCGGGGATGATCGAAACCCGCTCCGCCCAGAACATGTGACTGTGGATGATGTCATATCTATTGGAAAGGAGATGCATAAACAGCAGCAACGCCGCAACGATCACATTCTTGCTACCTATTCTGTATAGCTTCACTTCCGGCGACAACCGTCGTGCCAGATCCCCTATCATATGGCAACCCAACGTAACATCATTCCCTTCTGCAGCCAGCGAATTTGCGTCGGCAACGGCCTGCTTTTCTGCTCCGCCGTAGCACAGTGTATTGACGACAATCAGTATCCTCATTGTCCCCCGCCTGCCGTCCGCCCGAACAAAACCCTTGAAAAAATCAGCGTGCAACGTCGAAGAAGGAACGCTACAAAACCGCAAAGCACAATTGGTTTGTTAAAGTGCATCAATAGATAATACGCATAGCCGTGAGGGTTTCTTTCATGCACGATTTCTCTCCAGTGGCGCACCAGAACATACAGAGCAACCACAAAAGGAAGGGCCAGGAGCAGCAAGGATCGTCCTGTCATTACCAGAATAATAATCAACGCCATGAAAATAATACCCTGTACGAAGAGACTGCGGGCACGCCTCGTCAGATCTGCGTAAGATCGCCCCTGGGGCATCGTCATTATCATTCCATAGGATAATCCCATGCGGTATGATCGCTTGAGAAGATCATAGAGCTTGTCGATTCCGTAATTGTGCACGGCCATCAAATTGTCGCTCTTGTATATCCGGTATCCTTGTTCACGGATGCGGTATCCAATTTCAGTTTCCTGCCCTTTTAGTATCAAAGGGTTATAGCCGCCGACCGTCTGCAGTACACTCTTCCTGAACGTGCCGCCGCCGCCCGGTGCTTCGACAAAACCCGTTTTGCGCGATGCCCACGGGTAATTCAACACCCTCGAAAGAAAACTCTTTTCACTCCTGCGTTCCTGAACATCTCCGATGACGCAGGCTATTTTCTCATTATCAAGGAGTCGCACTGCCTCCCTGAGATACCCGCTGTCTATCGTCATATCACCATCGACGAAGTGAATTATATCATACCTTGCTTCTCTAATGCCACGGTTCCGGGCCAATCCAGGAGACGGGAATTGACCGTGTTCTTCTACTGCGGCAATATTCAGTTGCCGGGCGATCTCCACACTCCGGTCACTCGATCCCGTATCAACGTAGATCACTTCGATCCTTTCAGCAGGATAGTCCATTTCACGAACCGAACGTATGCAATCGCTCAAATTCTGTTCCTCATCCTTGCCGATGATCACTACCGAAACAAAAGGAAGCTGTTCCATATCATTCACCAACCTGGAATCTGTCCTGCCAGATTACCCCGTTCAAGATCCGCCACACGATAGGTCTGTAAGAATCGTCATCACCGATCGCGGCCAAGATGTTTTCCTTCAATCCGTGCATATCATAAATGCTGCTTGCACGAGGCAGCCGGTCGATAATATCTTCAACAAAACGGGTTGCGCCGTTCAGAAGTTCCCGGTCAGGCATCTCGAAACCACGCTTGTCCGTGCGCAATCGTATTTTTTCAGGAATGATGCCTTTCATGGCTTCGCGGTACGCATACTTGGTGTAGCCGTTTCTCAATATCATGTTGGCCGGCAATTCGAACAGGTATTCCACCAGACGGTGATCCAAAAAGGGAACCCTGGCTTCGACCGAGAACGCCATCGAGTTCCTGTCCACCTGTCTCAATATACCAGGCAGATTTGTGAACCTTGTGAGTTCGTAGCTCTCCTTCTTAATCCATGACGAGAATTTGCGTGATTTGGGATAGAAATCCCGGTTCAGCAGTGGCGAGTTGCGGATATTCTCCCTTACAAAATCCGGATTGAGCCAACCCTTCACGTTCCTGAATACTGCGGGTCGGAAATCAACCGGCAGGACCCTGCGTGCGACACGCTTGCCTATGCTGCGCGCCACCTTGCTCAGCAGGAACGTTCGTCCTGTTCCGTACAGAGCAGAATTTTCGCCTAATTGAGTCAGAAACTCGCCGATCTTTCCGGAAACGGCCAGCTCGCCCAGTAGGTCAATATGGGGACCAATATAGTAACCACCCAGCAGCTCATCTGAACCCTGACCGTCGAGTATCACCGTGGCCCCGTTCTTCTTCGCCAGTTTATAAACGCTCCAGCCGCCGAATATACTGGCTGTCAACAGAGGTTCATCGTGGTGCCAGATGAAATCCTCCAGTTCCCTTTCAATATCGATGGGAACCGGGAATTCGAAAAAAGGTTCGACGCGGGATTTGTTTATCAGGATCTTTGCATAATGCGTCTCATCAACCCGCGGATCAATGGACCCGATCACGAAGACCTTGTGCCTGCGGACACTTCCCCCGGTTTGATTTATCCTGTCGACGATGCCGACAATTCCCGAAGAATCGAGACCTCCGGACAGACATGTTCCCAGTTCTACATCGGAACGCAAACGGATGCGGATGCTGTCCTCTAACAGGTCACGTATATCCCCGTATACTTTACGCTCATCCACGGCACCGTTGGAAACAAACACAGGCAGATCCCACCATGAACTCCGATTGAGAAACAGATCATCCCTTCTGGACAGATCGACCTCGAGGAATTCTCCCGGCAGCATCTTGTAAATGCCCTCGAAAAAAGTCTCTCTGGTTTCATTACCATAGGATCCGAGCGCGAGGAAATCAAAATACACCGAAGTATTGATACCGACATCAGAGGGCAGCAAGGAAATTATTTGCTTCACCTCTGAGCCGAAAATGAAATGCTCACTGTCAGAAAAATAGTAGAATGGTTTGATGCCCAGGCGGTCACGAGCACAAAATAGTTTCTTGAGGTTTCTGTCCAGAATACAGAAAGCCCACATACCGTTGAATTTTTCGAGGCAATCACTACCCCACTCAATGTATGACTTGAGTACTACCTCCGTGTCGGTGGCTGACGTAAAAGAATATCCGCGTCCCTCCAGTTCCTGACGGATCTCAATGTAGTTATATACTTCACCATTGTAAGCTATCCAGTACCGATAAGCGCCTTCGTGCATGGGTTGATGTCCGTTCGCCGATAGATCAAGAATAGACAGCCGGCGAAAGCCGACCGCGCCCATGACCGGTTCGTGCCGTCTCAGATCCATCAGATTCTCGTCTTTCCATTCTCGCACTTTCAGCTCGCTGTCCATCGTAACGTATCCGTAATCATCCGGGCCGCGGTATTTGACCATGTTATTCGCCGCGGCAAATTGTGCCGGTTCAAAATCATTCCTTACCGATAGATAGCCAACTATGCCGCACATATATCTGTCCCCTGCCGTCCGACTCCGGGAAAAGCACAATTTCTGTTATGTTCAATCATTGTTGTTGCCAAGTTCGCCTTTGACATACACACCAATTTTTTTCAGGTTGAACAACATCTTAAGTGAATTCAGGTCACCTTTTTCGATCCAGCCCATTATCAGAAGAGCACCGTATGTCACGATGAAATACCCCGGTAAGAAGATTATCTTGAAAGTCGCTCCATACATTGTGCTCAGATAGCCGTACAGGTAAGCGAATCCGATATAGTTGACGATCCCAAAAACAACATATTTTAAGTTGCTGTGCAGGCTCAATAATGGGCACTTTCGCTTCGCGTAAATCCGGTAAAGTACACCGGCGAACACACTGCTAAAGAGAAGCGTGAACGCTCCACCAGTGATCCCGAGATCGAACAGCAACGGATTCGGGAGCACACAGATAAGCACCATGAAAACAGCAAGATGTACCATGCTCAGGATTGCGAACAACCGGAAGAATCCCATGCCCGTTATCACGTTGCCATACGGTATGTTCAACACCATCAAAAACATGGCGATATTGATGATCGCCATGAGCGGAATAGAGGGAAGGTACTGACTGCCCAAAACCAATTTTACGATAACATCCGCATACAGCGAGAGAAATATCACCAGGGGCATTACAAAAATGAGAGTGAATCTCTCGAATCTATCGATCGTTGAATTTATATATCCAAGGTTACCCTCAGAGGTTGCTTTCGAAAATAGTGGAAGAAAAAGCATGCCCACGCTCGTTGCCATCATGAAAACGACGCTGCCGATCCGGTAGCTCGCCGTGTAGTATCCCAATTGTTCGGAATTGGTGAAGTGCTGGAGCATCACCTTGTCCACGTTATGCATGACTTTCGTTGCTATCCCGATGAACAATACCGGCACCGAAATACGCAGATAATCCATTGCCAGTTTTTTATCAAACTTCGCTCTGGGGCAACCCCTGAAAAGATACAAGATAACGGGGATCACCAGTATTGTCGCAATCAGATTCCCGAAGGCCAGTGCTACAGCTCGGTAACCCAGCAGCACGAGAGTGACCCGCAGCACCTGGTAAATAAAAGTCCTGATGAACTCCGGGATACTCTGCTTGGCCTGCTCGGTCTTGGCCGCGAAGGTTGTCCCCGGGATCAAGAGCAGCTGGTTGATCGTAATGGCCACGAGGAAGAGTATTATGACGTACTCGTGCGCCGTGCTCTCAAATGCAATATTGAGAACGTACCTCTGAACGAGCAAAATAACGACAACCACGATGAAGAAAACGAATGTATTAACGGTTTTCAGAACCGCGAACGTCGATATACACGAACCCACGTCCCTGCCTTCAGAAATTAATTTGACATGAGCCGGCCCTATCCCAAGGTCGGCGATGAATTCAAATGTCGATACGAACGCAAGACCGAAGGCTACCGTACCCAGCACGGTCGGGCCTGCGATACGCGCCACCACGATACTGGCAAAGATCTGTACGATCTGCACCACTACTGTTGTGCCATAGCCCAGGATCAGCTTCTGCGCCAGCATATCTCTAATTCCCCAGACCGGTATTTTCCGACAGGCATGCTACCGGTATGCTGGATAGTAAAGTAATGAATAGTATCATAAAGAGCTAACTCGCATCCTTCGGGCGAAAAGGACTGACAGTGGAAATGAAACGGTGCGGATGTGTTAAGTAATACAGTGATTTGTCGATCACCTGATATATATTGTTAATTCTGTATTGATAAATAGGATGGATCTCGGCGCCGAATTTCAGCTTGAACCGTGTGACCCCTTGAAGTGAATGGAGGGGTGTAATAAGGAAATCAAAATATCTATAGCCTTTGTCCTTTGCCCATCTCATGATCTCCCAGACGAGCAGATCGTTCGGCCTGCTGTTACGGTGCTCGTAGGAAGAAGCATTGCCCCAGTAATAGACCGTGTCCTGATGCGTTAATATTATCGCAACGGCGATCGGGATGTCTCCCTGCACGGCCGAGTATATGTGTGAAAATGAAAATCCGGCAACATGCCTGTAATAATCCAGGGGCAGCGCCTCCTTCCCGCCGAACGCCAGTGTCTGTTTCAAATATTCGTGAAAAAATCCAAGATGCTTAACATTCCCGGGAATGACGCTGACACCACACTTGTTGGCTTTGTTGATGTTGCACCTGACGTTCTTATACGGCAGGGCATTCCACAATTCATCAACACTGGGGGTCAGGTCGAAGATCGGAGTGTTGCAGATGTGCGTGAGATTCGTCTCCTTACAGCGTTCAACCGGGAATCTCGGTGGCAAGGTCACGATCAATGATTTGGCTGGCTTCAGGCCGCCGGCAACATATCGTTCAAGGATACCGTCATTCGAGGGATCGTTTCTCCGCAACAGCGGTCCGCCGTAGACCAGGTCATATTCCATGGAGAAAGAGTGCATTTCCGGGAAGATCATGCCCCGTTTGAATATCAAGGGCATGGCAAATGCGATAGAATCATCAGGCCCATAATCAAACAGACAATAGACCTCTTTACTCAATATCCTCTCGATCCCGAGCAGCCATTCTATCTTGTGGAAGGGTGTCGAATACGCACATTCGTCAACGAATGCGCTAACATCCCGCTGTTCCGCCGGTGTCATTTCGGTTATTCGTTTGAGCGTCATACGAAGTGCCTCAAGGTAAGACGTTTGTTATGCCACCCCCAGCTGAGACCCGATATCAATCCCTGCCATTTTGCGATCACATGACTGAACCGCCCGCGCTTAAGGTAGACAAGTGAGCTTCTGACAATATCGTACCGCAAATGGAACCAGAAATACTTTTTGAAGAAATGAGCAGGTTTGTGAAGTAGAATGACGAGCATTGGATTGCGCGCGTCATAGTACGCTTTGAGCGGTGAATCCTTGCCAAGAGTGACGCTGACCCTGTGCCACAACCTGGCGTGCGGCGTGTAGACGATCTTGTACCCGTACTCTTTTGCCCTTGCCTGCCAGTCAGTCTCTTCTGATTGAAGGAAAAAGAGTGAATTGTAGCCGCCAGTGGCATTATACATGGACCTGCGCACGAGAGTGTACACGTCGTCCGCAAAAACCCTCTCGCACACTTCATCGTATTGCCCCGTGTCAATTTCATTCCTGCCGATATGATCACCGCGCCACCGCACCGGATCAGGCTGCATGCCCACTGTCTGCAATACATTAGGATGGTCGAAAAAATATACCTTGCCGGTTACAAACCCTATCATCTCATCCGACTCCGCGATCTTCACGTACTCTGATATCGCCAACCTGTCGATGACCGTATCGTTATTCATGACCAGACAATAATCCGATCCTCTCAAGTCAAAGGCGTGCTTCAGTCCGGCATTGAAACCGTCCGCGTATCCGAGATTCTTTCCATTCTCGATGATCTCGATATGTGGACCGAATCTATCTTTCAAAAAGGCCGCGCTGCCGTCGGTCGAACCGTTGTCAATGACCACTATTCTGAAGTTCGCGTAGTCGGACTTCAACACCGATTCCACACAATCGACGGTCAGTGATTTACCGTTCCAATTCAGGATCAGAACGTAAACCAGCGGAGGTTTCGCGGATTTTGAAATCTTTCTCATGCCCGCCCGAAGTCCCGCACCTTTTCTATTATGTAGTCCTGCTCGCTTTCGGTCAGATCGGGAAAGAGTGGAAGGGTAACAAGCTGAAGCCAGACTCTCTCAGCCACCGGAAGTTTTCTGTAGAAAGGCTTGTACATACCGTACAGGTGGTTGGGAATGTAATGCACACCGGCAGATATGTCATTAGCCGCGAGGTATTCGATCAGAGCATCCCGGCGGCCGTCCAGAACCTTGACCACGTAGTTATGGTTCGCACTCCTCGCGTATTCTTTTTCGACCGGTGTCCTTAACCAACCAACATCCTTGAATGCCTCGTTGTATTTGTCGACGATCTGCTTGCGGCGAGCGTTTGCCCGGTCAAGCTTCTCCAGCTGGACAATCCCGATAGCGGCGAGGATATCATTAAGGTGGTATTTGTAGCCGATCTCTTCTACGTCATATTCCCACTTGTATGCTTTATCCTTTGAACGATCCCACGTCCCGCGGCTGATACCAAGCCAGTACAATCTTCTGATCCTATCGGCGATCTCATTATCGTGCACAGTGATCATACCACCATCTCCCATAGCGAGATTCTTCACCGCGTGAAAACTGAAACATGTTGCATCGCCTATCGATCCGATCTTTTTGTTCTTATACTCACCGCCGCAGGCATGGGCCGCGTCCTCTACGACCTTGACGCCCCTGCTACCGGCGATCTCCAGGATCGGGTCCATGTCACATGCATGACCGCCGTAATGGACCAGCAGTATTGCTCTCGTGTTCCGGCTGATGAGTCTCTCTATCTCATCGACCCTCATGTTCAGGGTATCTTCTTCCACATCCGCAAATACAGGGACCGCGTCATTGTAGAGTATCGCGTGGTTCGTCGAAATGAAACTCATCGGTGATGTAATGACCTCGCCTCCTTCTACGTTCATGACTTTTAGTGCCAGGTGAAGCGCAGCTGTGCACGAGTTGAGCGCGACCGCACATTCGACCCCTGCATAGTCGGCAAAACGCTCCTCAAATTCCTTCGTCTTCGGACCGAGACCGATCCATCCTGATCGCAATACACCTTCAACTGCTTTTACTTCCTCATCTCCCATTGAAGGCCTGAATACGGGTATCATAATCCATTCCTTTCACCAATACGTTTCTTTGTAATCATGTAGTACTCTCCCTTCTCAAAGACTCATTCGCCCGGATAACCGAATATTCGCTCATGGCAATGATGATGGCCATGAAAAACACCTTGTTGAAATACATTGTGAAGAAATCCCAAGTGCTTAGATAGCCAATGAGGATACTGACCCAAACCACAATCATCATCTTAAGCCTTGACCGGTATGCAGCACCATTTCCCAGACGTTTCAGAGGCGATGCCAAAAGCGAGATCATCCTGCAGAAGAAACCAAGGAACAAGGTGAATCCGATCATACCAAACATGAGTATTGTGTTCAGAAAACCAAAATCATCGTCGTAATGTTCCATGGTTATGACCGAAAATCCAAAACCCACAAGCGGACTCTGTTTGATCGTATTGACGATTATGGGCAGCTGAACGACGATCCTGTTCATTGCCGTCTGTGCAGCGAAGAAGTCGCCTCTCGCGAGGTCAAAAACCTGCCTCATGCGCGCCCAGGAACTATTCACAAGAAGTTCGTGAGATACCACGCCGGAATATATTATGCCGCCCGCGATAAGCAGCAGAACAGAAATGATCCCCGCGGTGGAAGAAATTTTCTTCTTCGAGGCGATCACGTATCCGAAAAACACGATGGAGAATATTATGAACCATACGCGGGTCGCCGACAGGAATACGGTCAGGAAGGAAGTAACGACTATCATATACAAAAATATTTTTGGTATCTTATGATCTTCCCCAAGCAGTAACAGCAATGCTGATATAAAACAGTAAAAAACAAGCAGTATCCCTCCCATCACAGGTCGTAGATCTCCAGTAACCGTATTCAAAGTGACGCCGCGGAAGCCAGGATCGAACAGGTTTATGAACTCGGTGCCGCTCAAGATGTAATATATCTGGGTGAACAATATGAAGAAAACAACCGGGAAAACGAGGACAGTGAAGTGACGAATCTCATGTTTCTCCTTGACCAGAAAAAGAAATGAAATGATCAAGCTATAGTAGAAAACCCAGCGCAAATTCCACGCGAGGATATCGATGTCGGTTCCGAATAACAAACCGGTAATCACAACGCAAATCACCGCATACACCAGGACCGCTGCCATGACCTTTGCCATGCCCAATCTTACCTTACGCCCGGTGAACATAGCCTTGGCAAGCGCAAGAAGCACGAACAAATCGATGGGCGTGAATGTCATGCCGGAAATAGGTGTGTACATGGGAAGTCGATACTGTGACAGGCCAGAATAATCGGCCCATAGATAACCCGGACCTTGGACCAGGATGAAGAAATAGGCAAACCAGAAATAATTCTTCCTCGCGAAAAGAAAAACGACTGACAGCAATAGGAAGAAAACCCTGGAGATATCAGTCGAAGCCATGTATACAACGTAGAAAGACGCGAATAGCAGGCTCACCATCAACAGCAGTTCCCTGAAAACATGTGTGTTACGCTGCACAGAAGCCTCTACGGAAGCGGAAGCTTCTGATCTCCATGGTAATGAAATATCTGAAAACATGTTCAATATCCTGACAGGCTGTTGTGTATTATCGCCGGATTGAGGTCGCTCAACCTCAGTCGGTGTTACTTTGAACTACCGCTTCGTGGCTTTTGAGGAAGTGACGCCCGCATTTCACACATCTGGTCCTGCCGTTCTTAAAGGCCAGCCTGTTACCGCACTCACATACCCAGCCTATTGTCCTGGCCGGAACTCCGGCAACGATCGCGTAGTCGGGAACATCATGTTTGACTACTGCGCCGGCACCGACGAAAGAACAGCGGCCGATCGTAACGCCGCAGACGATCGTGGAATTGGCGCCGATCGATGCACCCTCTTTGACAAGGGTCGGAACCCACTGGCCAAATTGCGGGTATTGCTTTTTAGGGTACTTGGCACGCGGGGTGAGATCATTAGTGAACACGGCTGACGGACCGACGAACACGTAGTCTTCAAGCGTCACCAGATCCCAGACATCGATATTGGATTCAAGCTTTACACCATTACCAAGACATGCTTTCGAACCGACAATACAATTATGACCGATGACGCAGTCATCCCCAATATGAGCCCCGGCTTGAACCTGGGAATTATTCCATATCTTCGTACCTCTCCCGATCCTTGCGCCGTCGGCAACGGTAGCAGTCGAATGCACATATACGTCTTCGCGCAGCGATCTGGCACTCTTTTGTCTGTCACTGTCGAACGTAACCTTGAGGCCGTTGTTGTTCAGTGAATTCTGCGCGCTAAAGAGTATCTTCAGAACGTTCAATCCCTCTTTGCCGTCAGTATACGGACTCCATCCGTTCTCGATGCATTCGATAAAGTGCTTGCACTCGACCCTCAGAGGTTCATCCATGTCGACCCGAACGACCTCCGCATCCGCCTTGCGCACTATCGGAGTGCGGTTCTGCCACTCGATCTTGTGCGGGTATAGGAAGAGTTTTTCAGTCGTCAAATCGTCAAAAACAGCCATCTTGCGGTCACCGACAACCACCAGTTTCTGCTCCTTGTACGGGTGCAACCACGAAACAAAGATATGGCACTGGACGCCGCTCGGAAAATCCATCGTCGTAAGCGTGACATCCGCTATCCCTTTCTGAACGTATGTGCCGCCTATCGCCGAAAGCGAACTCGGCTGTTCATTGAGCAGATATAGAATCACCGAGATATCATGGGGCGCAAAGCTCCACAGTATGTTCTCCACGTCCCGTATCTTACCCATGTTCAGCCGGTTCGAATATATGTACTGGATCTTGCCCAGTTCGCCGGTATCGACCAGTTCTTTGAGTTTGTTGAGTGCCGGATGGTAGCGCAAGACATGCCCGACCATTATCACGCGCTCGTTTGCTTCTGCCAGTTGAATGAGTTCTTGGGCTTCCTCGACTTTCAACGCGAGAGGCTTTTCGACAAAAAGATGCCGGCGCGCAGCGAGCACCTTCTTCGACAGTTCATAATGACTCCTTGCTGGCGTTGCTACGACAACACCGTTGATCTCCGGATCGCTGAGAACCTCATCGATCGAGTCGGTGCAATTCAGATTGGGGTAATTGACCCTGCACGACCTTACTTTGCTTGCCTCAGTATCACAAACAGCCCTCAAAACACCAAGTTGGGCAAAATTACGGACTAGATTCTTTCCCCAGGCGCCAGCGCCAATTACCCCGATCCTTGCCGGTTTATTGCGCACGGCAACTTTGGCCTGCAGGCCCCTGTCCTGTACAATACGTTCCATATGCTCCGCCATTAAGACACCTCCTATGTATCTTAATTCTATTTTATGTCTGCTAATACATCTTACTACCTTACCGTACAACTCCAAACATGATTTCTACAGCTCTTTATAAGTTCTGCGCGATCAACCTCATTTATTATAGAACTGCCTAACACATTTGATAACATAGTCTATTTCTTCTTCGGTAAGATCCTGCTGAATAGGTAATGAAAGGACCTCATCGGCGGCCTTTTCTGCCACCGGGAAGTCACCTTCTCTATAGCCCAGATAACGAAATGCCGGTTGCAGGTGTAAAGGAACCGGGTAATGTATCGCAGTCGCTATGCCCTGCTCGTTAAGGAACTTACCCAAATCATCGCGCCGGGCGGCTCTTATCGTATACTGGTGGTACACCGACTCGTTATCCTCGTTGATATAAGGGGTGGCTACTACATCCCTGAGAGCATCATCATATTTCTTTGCTATCTGCCGCCGTCTTTCGTTCAGGGCATTGAGCTGCTTGAGTTTTATCCTGAGAAAAGCCGCCTGCATTGCGTCAAGGCGGTCATTGTAGCCAAGAAAATCATGGTGATACTTCTTGTATGCGCCGTGAACACGGTATGCCCTGATCATGCTGTCAAGCTTCTCATCGTTGGTCAGGATCATGCCCGCGTCTCCCAGCGCGTTAAGGTTCTTCGTTACATAAAAACTAATGCAAGCAGTGTCGCCGAGGTTGCCGACCATCTGTCCTTTGTATTTCGCGCCGATGGCCTGCGCCATATCTTCGATGACCTTAAGGCCGTGGTCGTGTGCGACACGCATCAGCGCCGTCATGTCCGCGGCCTGACCGTAGAGATGGACAGGAATGATCGCCCTGGTGCGCCCTGAGATGTGCTCTTTGATCTTACCGACATCGATATTGAACGTCTTTCGGTCGATATCGCAAAACACCGGCTTGGCACCGATTATCGCAATAACCTCTGCCGTAGCAACGAACGTAAACGGCGTGGTTATCACCTCATCGCCCGGCCCTATTCCCAGAGCTCTCAACGACAGAAGCAGGGCATTGGTGCAGTTGGACACACCAATGGCATGCTTTGTTTTTGTGTACGTGGCCATCTCATCTTCAAACTTCTTCACTTCATCACTTAGAATGAACTTGTTGCTATCCAAAACCCTCTCAAATGCCTGCATCAAATCCTTTTTTATCGGTTTGTGTTGCCGTTCAAGATCTATGAATGGCACCTTCATGAACCTCCCTTCGACTCACTGTTGCGCAAACATAATGAAAACCCATCGACTATCATAAACCATCCGGGGCTCCGCCGCACCGGATTTGAAAAACGGATAGAATGCATCATCTTCACCGTAAAATTATCATGCATGTTCTTTCCGGTAGTATTTAGAATAATACTTATAGTACTGGTCATAGTAGTAGCTGCCGCGCCTTCTCGGAACACCGTTCACAACAGCACCCAGAACATCTGATTTTGCGTTAAGGAGAATATCATAAGAAACCTCGAGCGATTTCGTTGTCGTTCTGCCATACCTTGCGGTGAGTATTACACCATCAGCAAACGTGGCTAGATAGGTAGCATCCGCAAACAGAAGCAGTGGAACGCCATCGATGATCAGGTAATCATACTCATTTCTCAGGTTGCCGAGCAGCTTCTTCATACCCTCGGATTCCAGAAATACAAACGGGTTGGGCGGCACCTTGCCCATGGGCAACAGGTCTACCCGACCTTTGCCTTTGGTCTTTGACTTATCCCTATCGCCTGGATGAAGGGGCAGGACGACGTCCTGTGGTTCAACCGAACCCATCAGTATATCAAATAACCCGAGTTCCTTTTTCAACCTGGTCACTTCGGTAAGATGGCCCGTTTTTTTTCTAAAATCGGTATCGACCATCAGCACGCTCTTTCCCATGCTTGCAATAACATTCCCTAGATTGAGGGCAATGAAAGTCTTGCCCTCTTCGGGTCCTGGCGACGTAACGTATAAGACCCGGTACCTTTTGTAAGGATGAATAAGGTCAAGCCCTACCGCCAATTTCCTGAACGCTTCGAATTCCGGCGACAGCAATTCTGTATTCACCAGCCTGAGTGGCTCACGCGGAGGTTTTGGCTTTTCAGTCTTCGTTATCTTGCGGTACAAATACATCACCCCTATTTCTGTGAGAATACTCTCTATCTCGCTCACCGGAGGTTCATCTTCGAGCAAAGGTATCGTCTCAAGCAAAGATATCTGGAGCTTTTTCGCTATTTTCTCCGGATCCCTTATAGTATTATCCACATAATCAGCGACAAAGATTGCGGCAGTACCTGCGAGAGATGCAACGACAAATGCCAGGATCAAACCCCGGAGAATACCTCTTGAATTGACCGGCGAGTCAGCCAAGATCGGAGGATTGATTATCTTCAGATCAGAGGTCACACCCGCCTCCTGAACCCTCGTTTCTTCAAGCTTCTCCGCGAAAAAGGTGTAGAGTTTCTCAGCCGTTTCCCGGTCGCGTTCCAGCCTCGCCAGGCTCAATTCTTCAAGCGGCACGTTGTCAAGTTTCAATTGAAGGGTGGCAATCTGACCGTTGTAGGAAGCGATCTCAGTCCTGACCGAAGACATTCTCTTCAAAACTTCCTCATTAAGTTGCTCTTTAAGACCACCCAATCTCGCACGTACTTCCATGACTTTTGGATGATTCGATGAATATTCCCTCAACCTACCCCTCAACTCTGCTTCCGCCTGCAGTAGTTCAGAATAGAACTCCCGCAGCATTTCGGAAGAGAGCATCGTGATCGCAAAATTAGGCACTGAATCACCTACTGACTCTGGCTTTGCCAGATAGGCAATTAGATCACCCATAACATTCTGCTCGATCATTAGCTGGTTCTTCCTGGTTTCGAGTTCTGAAACTTGAGATATTAAAGCCTGCGTTGAGGCTTTCAGATCAGAAATGTTCTGCCGCTCCTTGAATGTTCTAACATCCTCCTCCAACTTGTTCAGACTGGATTGATATAAGGTCAATTGAGAATCGAGAAAAGCCTTCGATTGTGTGAACTGCTGAGATTTCTCGCCCCTGTCCTCCATCAGCAATTGGTATGAGAGGGTGTTGGCAATCCTCAACGCATCATGCGGATTCCCCCAGTGAACCGCGATTCTCAATATGCCGATCAAATTCATACCCGGGAATAGAGACTTTGCCACAACCAGGTGGTCAAAAGCACCTTCGCCCGAAAAAGGTATCTCGGTATCTTCGAATTCCCGTTCGATCTTGTCTGCTTCAAGCACGCGCATCGAAAGAGAGTTCCTCAAGGCCAGTGACATATTCTGCTTTGGATAGAGCGTGAGCATGCAGTTCTTTGCAGCGGTTTTCATACCCGCGTTCATGAATCTCACATTGCACACACCGATATCGATATACTCATCGAGCGGTCCCTCAGCGATTTTCGTGCCGTTCTTGTATACCGAAACCAGACCGTATATACTGTCGACAGTCGGCTTGCCATCCTTGTATATTTGAACCGGAACATTGTCGATCTTGATCTTGAAAGGTCCTACAGGTTCAGTTAATCGCTGTTTTAGAATAGCATCCACCATGAGATCAGATTCGCCATCGTTGATATAAGCGAACAGGGAAAGGTCATTGACTACTTTCTCGGCAAGGTTGACGCTCAGGAGACTGGCGATCGCCCGCTGGGTAACCGTTCCGATCTGCGTGGTCGGAAGATCAGCAACTCTTGCGCCGGAGAAAAACGATTCGAGCGGACCGTCTCTGACGATACCTACGTCAAAAGTGGCCCGATAAACTGGTCGATAAGGCCTTACTAATTGACTTACCGCCAGCCATAAGAACACTGGAATAGAAATGTATATGAATAGACGCTTGCGTCTGAAGAATTTGCTGATTATCTCATGAAAATCAAAAGGTTTTTCATCAACCCCATTTTCGACGCGCGCAGCATTCCGCTGCGTGTTGAATCTTGCACTCATATAACGACGCATACCACCCCTTTTTAGACCAAAGTCCATTCCCCCGGACCGAATTCTGGTCGACTATGACACCTCGTGCAATGCGATGCGGCTTTTACAAGTCAGCAAAGGCGACAGCTCACATCAGGACGACTATACTTAATTCTCAATACATTATAATTAAAAACAGTTCCTTGTCAACCCCTAAAATGACTTTGAAACTTAAGTCATCAATGTTCAGCAGGACATTACTGACATTCACTCACCTGAGCATGGCCGCTTCTTGATATCGCTCCGAAGCACATCTTGCTTACTGCTATTTGCATAAATTGTTAGAGGCTTTTCGACGAGACTTAACACTCTAAACTAGAGGTCAAGAAGTTAAGAAGCTAAGAGGGTAAGAACGCTCCACGCTTCGCGCCTAACGCGGAACGCCCCCGGTCATTGCGAGGAACGAAGCAATCTCAATCGGCCAACGAAATTAGCGAAAATAACGATATTAACGGTATTAACGAAAATAGCGAAATCAACAGTCTTAGCGAACCTTAGGATCTGTATAACAGAACTCAAGTGGTTCAGTATGGGTTGTAATATGATGCCTGGTTTCTGTAATATATATAGGAAGGAATATCTTGTTTTCTCACTGTTGTCTACTCGGTCTTTTCATACGTGGTTGATCATACTGAGAGTGAAAGACGTATGTAGCATAGATCATGGAGGTAATATACAGTAGTATGGACGATACACTGAGAGTATTCAAAGCCGTAGCCAATGAGAAGCGACTGGACATGATCAGATTGCTTGCAGAAAAAGGAAAATTGAGCCTACGTGAGGTCGCTTTTCTGATGGATATTCCGGAAGCGACTGCCTGTCGGAATCTCAAGATACTCGAGTGTGCCGGGATCGTAAAGAGCACGATCATCCGTGCCATCGCACAATACTGGCTGGATAGTGATATGAGCGAACTGCCTAACGGGATGGTGGTCGGCATCGTGTTGAACGGACGGACTGACGGAAATTAAGAGGCTATGAACTTCGGAGGTTGAGAACTTGCGAAGCTCTGATGCTAAGAGAATCAGAAGTAGAGAACATGGAAAGCCAGGAAGTTCAGAACATCGGAGGGTGAGAACTCATGGAACGAAGAAGATGGGTACTTCAGGACCTGCAAACACATAGGTTTCGGGACTTTGTCTAAACTGGGCGGAAATAAGATTCTACATTTCAGACAAATGGATGTGTACAAGAAGGCATATGCTGCTGCAATGGAAATCTTTGAGATCACGAAGGCTTTTCCAGCTGAGGAAAGATATTCCTTGGTTGATCAAATACGACGATCTTCAAGATCAGTATGCTCTAACCTTGCAGAAGCGTGGCGCAAGCGAAAGTATATCGCCGTATTCAAGCACAAGATAACTGATTCTATGCAAGAGGCTTCAGAGACACAGTGCTGGCTCGAATTTTCTTACAGTTGCTCCTATGTTGACAATACAACATTTGTAAGACTAGACAGCGAGTACGAGAAGATATTGATGATGCTCAACTCGATTGAGAAGAAGGCGGTCAAATTCTGCTATTGATTGCAATCGCATGAACATCACCTCAACTTCCGAATTTCAGATCTTCCAAGCCTCGGTCATTCCGAGCCTCTCAATTTCTAATCTTCCTATCTTCAGTAGTTCCAAGTCTGTTCTGCTGGTATCCTGCTCAACTAGGTCTCCGTAGCGTCTCGGCGACTCTCCGGTTCTCCCTTTCCCCGTTTCTCCAGCGCAGCATGTCTTCAGCCGAAGGCGTGCCTTCAGCGGCAGCGTGTCTTCAATATCGTGCCGCGCGAAGCGCTCAAACCGACCGAAGGTCTTCTACCCTACGCCTTTGTGTTTTATGGAATGCTGCACTCCTCCATTCGCCCAGTTCTCCTTCGGTACTTCGCGGATGATGATGTGAACCGCCTCCTTGGGACAATCGACGACTTCAACAACAGTGTCGGTAACCCTGGATATCAAGAGCTCCTTCTTTTTTGGGTCAAACCCCGCCCATAGGTTGATCTCTAACAATGGCATATTCTCTCCTTTCCTTCCTGTTATCTTAACATAACACGACACTCTCTGTCAACGCTCCGTTTCACCAAGGCGTCCCCCCCGCTTCTTAGCTCCAGCAAAGCGTGTCCCCAGGAGCGAAGCGACGTATCTCCTGCGAAGCATGAATACAGCCGAAGGCGTGTCTTCAGTGAAACGTGACTTCAGCGGAAGCATGTCTTCAATCCGCGCAGCGGGTGTTTCTTCAGCTGGCGTGTCTTCAGCATAGCGTGTCTCCGACTGTTTTTATGGGTGGGATTATCTGTCTATGTGAATTCTGGAAGGAGATCTTCTACAAAACCAGCGCTTCAGGTTGTTCATTTACGATACCGGCGCGTATCGATCCAGCGCCTGTTGCATAAGTAATGGGTGGTTGAAGCGTATCTACGGATTCACTTCTTCGCAAAACCGACTGAAACAAATTATTCTCTTCTCAACTACTTATTTTCTCGTTGTATCAAGGTTCTTTCTTGTGAAGCTAGCGACCTAAAGTGCTGTACAATACCTTGGCTATGCGCACGGCAGCCCTGCCGTCCCAGTATTTGGGAATCCGCTTGCGCCTCTTCCCTTTCTTCAATTGTCGCATGGCACCTTTGACGATCTGCTCCGGGTCGTTACCGACCAGAATATTCGTACCTTGTTTGATCGTTATCGGTCTCTCCGTGTTACTGCGCAGGGTGAGACATGGAATGCCTAAGATTGTGGATTCTTCCTGAATGCCGCCGGAATCGGTAAGCACCAGTGAAGCATTCTGCATCAATCCGAGGAATTCCAAATAGCCGAGAGGTTCCACCATCAGAATTCCCTTTCTCTGTACACTATCATAAACATGCTTCTGAATATTGCCGTACTGCTTAGCGGTACGGGGATGAACTGGAAATACGATCGGCAAATTTTGTGACACCTGGCTCACAGCATCCATAACACGTCGCAGCACGGCTATGTCATCGACATTGGACGGTCGGTGCAAGGTCATTACTCCATAATTCGTATTGTCCAAGCCTAATTTCTGCCACGACCTTGTTGCCCTTGCGGATGTGAGGTGCCTTTTCAGACTATCAATCATGGTATTGCCGACAAAAAAGATCTTCTTTCGTGAGATACCCTCCCGTGACAGATTCTTATCTGCATCCAGACATGTCGTGAACAGGTAGTCTGATATCTGGTCGGTCAGCAGACGATTTATTTCCTCGGGCATGGTGCGGTCGAAACTACGAAGCCCGGCCTCAACATGCGCCACCGGTATGCAGATTTTTGCCGCGACAAGAGCACAGGCAATGGTCGAGTTGACATCGCCGACGACGATAACCAGATCAGGGATGTCTTTTATGCAGACCCTTTCAAACCTTTCCATGATCTTGCCGGTCTGGACCGCGTGGGTACCAGAACCGACGCCAAGGTGAATATCTGGTTTGGGTAACTTAAGGTCATCAAAGAATACCTTGGACATCTCAGCATCATAATGCTGACCAGTGTGAACAAGAATAGGTTGAAACCGGCGGTGTTTTTTCAACGCTTCATACACGGGCGCAACTTTCATGAAGTTTGGCCTCGCGCCACCGACAAGTAGTATCTTCTTCTTTTTCATGATCTTATCCTATGATTATATCCGTAAACACTTCAACCACAAGCACATTATCACAAAACCGACTGAAGCACTTTCTTTACTTTTTGATTTCTACTTCTTTACAGTTCTTTACGTTACTTATCTTCTTGATTTCTAGACGTCTAATTTTCTGCTTTGTGAAGCTTCCTAACTTCTTGGTTTCTTTAGTTCTAAGGTTCCCAACTTCCCAATTTCCTAACCTCTCAACTTCTGGCATTTGTTGAAATGTACCATTCTATTGTCTTTCTTAGTCCGGTTTCAAAATCCGTCTTTGCCTCAAACCCGAATTCCTGATACGCCTTTGACGTATCCAGCATGCGGCGTGGTTGTCCGTCGGGTTTTGATTTATCCCATTTTATCTCGCCATTGAATTTCATCAAATGTGCGATGAGCCCGACCAGATCCTTTATAGAGATCTCAAAACCAGCGCCGATGTTGACCGGTTCTGGTTTGTTGTATTTTTCAGTCGCAAGGACAATAGCCTCAGCGCAATCCTCGACATAAAGGAATTCTCTTGTCGCCTTGCCTGTCCCCCATACGATGACGGAGTCATCGTTTCTCCGTGGCTCCTTTTCTCCGGTGCTCCGTTTCAGCCGTCGCAAGACGGCACTTTTACCGCCCATTGCATCGGTGAATTTCTTTATCAACGCAGGAATGACATGCGAAGATGCCGGATGAAAGTTGTCACCAGGTCCATAGAGATTAACCGGCATCAGGAAAATCGAATTGAATCCGTACTGCTGGCGGTAGGCTATTGATTGAACGAGAAGCATCTTCTTTGCGAGACCGTACGGTGCGTTTGTCTCCTCGGGATAACCATTCCATAGATTTTCTTCTTTGAACGGCACAGGCGTGAATTTTGGATAACAGCAAATGGTACCGAGAGCAACGAATTTCTCTATTTTGTTTCTATATGCCTGATCCAAAAGGAAAACACCCATTGTTAGGTTATCATAGAAAAACTCACCAGGATGGTCACGGTTAGCACCGATCCCGCCCACTCGTGCCGCAAGGTGAATCACAATATCCGGTTTAGTATCGACGTACATCCTCAGGACGTCATTTATATCCCGCAAATCGTATACATCGATATCCGCAACAAACAGATTCTCGTAACCATGTTGCTTGAAGGCATTCACCAAATGACCACCAAGAAACCCCCTGCCACCGGTAATACAGATACGTTTGTCTTTCATAAGGTTCTCCTACAGTAGATCAAGATCAGCGCCAGAATCGCTGGATAAACAAGCGAATGAGAAACTCGGGCAGTAGCGACATTCGATAGAGTGTCTTCTTCGGCTGCTGAGGTAAGCGGTACAGCCACTCCAGGTAGTGCTTTTGCATCCAATTAGGGGCTTCCTTGAGATTGCCTGCGATATAATCAAACGCCGCACCAACACCAAGTTGAACAGCCTTGATCCTCCCTTTGTGGACCGCCATCCACTTCTCCTGCTTTGGCGCCCCAAGCGATACAAAAAGAACATCTGGATCCGCATCGTTAATCATTCTGATCACTTCCTCATCCTCTTCCTTATTCAACTCTCTAAACGGCGGTGAATACATACCGGCAATGTTAATTCCAGGATACTCTGCCTTCAGTGCCTCACGCAATCTGCCAAGCGTTTCATCGGTGTTACCATACAGATAAATTTTGAGATTATTCTTTGCAGCATGTTCACACAGTCTTATCACTAAATCGGCACCACGTACCCTGCCTTTGAACATATGGCTCAAGTATTTCAGAGCACCTGCAGTCCCCATGCCGTCAGGGAAAACACCTGCAGCATTATTGAGTGCTTCCTTGAGTTCGGCATCCTTATGGCTCTCCATCACCACATGAATATTGGCAAAACAGAAATAGCTGCCGTCCTTGTGTGGGAGATGAGCAACAACACGCTGAAGCGCATCAATGATAGCCACAGGCAGAAAACTCACCCCCTGAAGAATCGTATGACCATCGTCCGCTCCGGCAATCTGCGTTCTTGAACCGTATTCGTTAGG
>Ga0224495_10000911_pt1 | contig 22138 bp, 16 predicted proteins | sample SF_Jul11_sed_USG_FD_168128 | JGI IMG/M metagenome (GOLD analysis project Ga0224495, IMG submission 168128) | Sediment microbial communities from San Francisco Bay, California, United States - SF_Jul11_sed_USGS_4_1 | ecosystem: Environmental > Aquatic > Marine > Sediment | place: USA: California...
ATTCAATGTAAAGTAAGCAACCGGAGAAACATCATAAAGAGATGCGAATCGATTTTCTAACTCTGTCACTGCAGCCTCCAATGCAATTTGCTTTGATATGTTCTTAATACTAGCAAGAGTGGCTGGCTTTCCCTTTAGAGTGACATGGGTGGGTTTAATCTCAACATGGAGAATACTACCTGTCTTTGAAGCGAGGCGTGTAGTAAAAGGGGAAGGATATTCGCCAACGATAAAAGAGTCAATGATATCACTATCACGACGGCGAGAGAGTTTATCGACGATATCTTCGAAGGCGGTATCAATAATTTCATCACTTTCATACTCTAACATGTCAGCAAATGCTGAATTAGCCATTACAACATCTTCATCTTGGATTACAATCATTCCCTCATTGACGACTTCAAGAACTCTCTGAATCCATTCTGTGTCTTGTAACGAACTGGACAATCTCAGCACCTCGCTCTCTGAAGAATGTGCAATACTATTGATAAAGAAATGTTGCGAGTCATCAGTGCTCATAAATGCTAAAAAAACACATCAAGAATCCGTATCCAGACTTCCAAAAACACGTATGTGAATTATCATCTTGCAGGCCTCAATTATTACAATAGGTGTAGAGCTTACCTTTTTGACTTGAAGAGCAGCTCGCTTCTTTGGTGAAATCCTGCGATTTTTCCATTCTGAATGTAACGAAGCAAAATTAGTAGAATAAAGCAACTAATCAGCATTCCAATACCAGCTGTAGCCCAAACAGCGCGGAGACTGTCAGTCAATTCCCAAATCATAGCTCCGAACAATTGTCCAAACATACCCACAATACCCATCAATAGATCATATGTACCAAGCGCCCGACCTTTTGTTTCTTCGGATACAACGAGCACAATGATGCTTCGTTCTGCACCAATCCAGAAAACAAATGGTATTGCCCATACAAAATTGATTAGGTACATCATAATGGCACCGCTTCCAATACTGAACCACAAGAAAATGATAGCATTTCCAAAAACACCCACAATTAATGATCCTTTGAGATTACGATCAGTCAGAGTGCTTGCAGGATACATTATGAAAGCACTTGTCAAGGAGAAAAGACTCCATGTTAGACCATATGTTATTGCATCAACGTTCCACGGTCCAACACAAAGATTGCCAAGATATTGGATTGATAAACTCCAAGAAAAGGAGAATCCAATCATACCCAAAGCAAGAAGCCAATAGTCACGACCAAGTTGACGAATGGATATTTTCGGTCCAGAACGGGCCTTCTTACGAACATCAGTGCCTAGTGATTCCTTAATCAAAATTATAGCTGAAAGAAAAGTAGCCATGGAGATTATTGCAGCAAGACCGTGAAGATTACTTGACTGAAAGCCAGCATTAAGCAAAATAGATCCAAGAAAAGGACCAAGGGCGTCAAGAAACCATAATGGCATCATAACCATCATGAGTCTGCGTGCAGGATTATGGCCGTCATCAGAAGCAATCTCATCGGCTGGGATTGCTCGTGACATGAGACGAGCAGTACTCATTCCAAACCAAACCAAAGAATATTGAATTGCCACATATGGCCAAATGGGTATGATGGACATCGTAAGTAGCCCAAAAGTTACAGGAAGAAAGCCGAGAGCGATTGTCCATCTTCGTCCAATAAAATCAGCAATATAACCAGAGAATATACTTGCAATCAAGCCTGCGAATGTCGCTACAGAAAAGACGATTCCGATTTGCCAGGGTTGCATGAATCGTTCCAGGAAAATACTGAACTCCCATTTCCAGAGAGCTACAGAGAGCTGTGCTATCCCCATAACTGCAGCAAGTCTCCAGAGGTTATTACTTAGGCCAAGAAATCCAGTACGCTCTACAATAGGCTCGAAATCATTTTCCTCTCGTTCAGGTAGACTGCTATCTTTAACCATAGACCTATCACAGCTCGGAAAAAAACGAAGGCGGACTATCTTAAGATAGTGCCGATAATAGCTAAAACGGTTTGAATCATATACATGAAGGAATAGCAATAAACGATAGATATCATCAGACACTCAACAATCCAAGAAAGCTAATGGAAGGGCAATCTTGACTGAACCTGACATGCATGGCATTTTCTCTCGACTGACACAGATGAAATCTGCTGAAGTAATCGAACGATATGGATTCGATGACTTTCTAGCGATAGCTAGAGAGGTCCGTGAACGAGTGGGTAATCATGTATGGTAGGAAGTAAGCTGGTAAATCATGGAATTCTATGGTTGCGATTATATGAGAACTCTTCAGATTCCGACGATAACCGCTATTTGGAAATTTCGACGAATACGACTGGATATTGATGATAATAAAAGGAAAAGAAAAGATGCTACGGGCAATCTTATTGGTTGCCCGTGCATAGGTTTGTTAAATGGTGTTTATTTCTATCTTGAATGGATTAGCGCCTTCGGCTTCCGCCATAGCCGCCGCTGCCGCCTCTACGGTCACGACCACCATAGCCGCCACCGCCACCGCCACCGCGTCTGTCTCCACCATAGCCGCCGCCGCCACCACCATAGCCGCCGCCGCCACCGCGTCTGTCTCCACCGTAGCCACCTCGGCCACCGCCATAGCTTCTGCGTGGGCGATCGTCTTCGTGCTCTTCAGCACTCATATCATTCTCAAGGTTGACTTCCTCAATAGCGGTCTCAGCTACTGCGAGCTCGCCATACTTGCCAACATTAAGACGTAGATTACCTCTGAAAAGACCAGTGTAACCGTTCTTGAGTGTGTATGTGGTTCCAGGTGTAGCGTTGTCAATTGCATCGTCCCAGAGTGGTACTTGGACGCTTCCTGTCGAATCTGCTACTGTAACATCAGCAACCCTGTGGGTTTCTCCATCGTTTCTGGAAGTAACTTCGCGGACCTCGCCCGCTTCTACTACCTTGAAAGTGATAGTAACATTCTTCATGCGTGGCTTCAACTCAGCCACTGTAGCCTCAATAGGCTCTCTTTCTTCGTAACTCATTTTGGATCTCTCGCTAAAGCGATATGCAAGTAGTTCAAAACTGGCGTGTTCTTTTGGGGATGTACGATGCGTGAAAAAACCCTCGACAAATCCTATGTAAGAAAGCGCTCCTCGCTTGGTAGTACCTGCACGTTTTAGTAAATAACTTGTCCTTAAGAACTTGTGCACAGTGGCCCTCTAACATTTGTAAAGAAATCATTAATGATTGCTTCTAATTTAGAGGAAAGAGAACTAATCTTCGTTTTATTGGTTATTTGGAATTCAGTGAGGCTATATTGTAAGAGAGCAATCCAACATAGACTAGTGAGCCAAAAACCGTATACCATTCGATAAGTGGTCCACCCAGATAAATCTCTAGGGGGAGGCTTAAGAGGGTCATGATAATGCCATAGATGCCTATAGCTTTGATGAATCGATTGTGTAATAATAGTGCAATGTTGATTAGAATCAATACAATGAAATTCAACAGGAAGAATGTTGATGATGCTATCAAGTGGGGACTCCCTTGATCTTCAGAGAACACTCCTATTAGAATCAATGCAAACGAAGCACAGACTCCAATGATTTTGCTTAAAATCAATAATCCTTTAGCGATTTTACTATCAGTGTCCCAACTTTGCAGCCCTACAAAAAAGAAGATGAGCGTGATGCCTGCTAGGATACAACCCAGATTGTAGAAATAGGCTCCAAGAGGACTATAGTTGAAGTTACCAAGACGACTAAGATAATGTGACCATGGAGCAAAATCATCTGGATAAAGAGCCCAAGCAGAGAAAGTAAACGAGCAATAGAGAATAATAACAAGTAAACCAGCAACACTCGCTAGAGGATATTTCAGATTAATTATCTTCAGACAAATCCCTCCATCGTATTGTCACTCATTCTCAGTAGCTTCCAAAAGGCCTACTACAAATGCTGTTCGAATTTCCGATTTATTGATACTTGTTTCACGGATTGAGAAATGGCCTTTCAGCGACTCTGTTAATATCCTCGCAGCCATCAGACCCAAGGAATTGCTACTATAATTCTCAGTATCAGCATTGTACATTCTAAATCGCTCACCTTGTCGAATCCATTGGCCAGGCACCTCAATGATTGTTTCCCACCAATTTGCTCCAGAGTGAACATTGTGTACTATTTCAACAGTTATGCTTCTTTCTTCAAGCGAATATTCTAGCGCACTGTATAGAATATTCAAGAAGACATGATAGAGAAGCTCATTTGCCAAGACAAGCGCATCGTCCATATCAGGTTTGAACTCGATGGTCACATTTTCAGAGAGACCCTGCTGTGTGAATGCATCAAGAGAACTTACTATAGTAGATACAAGATTTGTAGATTGAAGCTCAATACTTGTTAGCCGCTCTGTTTCACTCAGTAATCTCACATTATTGATTAATTGCTCTGCAAAGGAGATTACTCGAGAACCATCACGAGCAACCCTTGCCCGTTGAATGTCTTCAATATCGCCCGATCCAAGCAACTCAAGAGAGGTCAAAATCATCTGGTTATAGTTGGTTATGTCATGCTTCAATAAATCTGCCATGAGATTGGCTTTTGCCCGTGATCCTTCTGATTCATATGTTTCCTGGATATATAGCCATGCCAGAAGTGGCGGACCTGCAAGCAGTCCTACAAATAATAGACTCTCCGACACCCACCACCCAGTGCTCCAATAGATGTAATAGCTCTTGAGTATATTTGGCAAAATCCACATAGTTAGGAAAACGACTACAAATAGATCAACTGAGCTGTGACCTCTCGATTGATTTGCAAGAATAAAGATAAGGAATGCAAGGGCTAAAATGATAATCAGATTCGAAACTAAAAGAATGGTAGGTCCAATAGCACTATTCTGAAGTTGTGGGTATGCATCCACAACAAATATGTTAACTAGTTCGCCAATTACAACAAACGCAACTGTGATAGCATAAACAATTGTAAGTTTTGGTATTAGGAAAGATGGCTGTACGGGTTTTGGGGGTTTTATCGTCCACCGAATAGAAACAAGCAATAGAATGAGAGTGAGTAAGCTTCCCGCAATGAAGGAAATCAGAGGCTCATTGTATGTGGGATTTTCCACCAATACTACTTGCATTATTGATAGGGTTGACCAGAGACCAAAGAGAAGAATCAATGGATAATAGTTCCAACTGAGCTTTCGCCTGGAATGCAAGTATAATAGAACAGCCATCATACCAGCAAGAGAAGCAGCGCCAATGTGGATGATAGAGAATCCGAGGATATTCGAGGGATTTACCATATCATTCAAACCCATTGACTCTATGATAATTGTAGAGAGAAATGGTATGTATGCCATTAGCAGAAGACCGAGTCCAAGTATGTATGCCGCTCGACGTCTGAATCCTACGCTGCGCAGGTAGGGGATACACAGAGAGAGGCTCAGGACAAGAAATGATGCTATTTGTAGGGATTCTGCGAGTACCCAATCAATTGTTGTGGATAGGAGGCTAAACATGAGTACAACAGAAGCGACAATGATCATGAGCAGAGAGCTGGCAAAATATCCTATGTCAATTGGTAGTGCTTTTAGCTTGATTCTTGGGCTTAGGTACAGTGTAGCAATGATGAAAGCTATTGATCCAAATCCAAGACTCCAACCCACTCCTGTCAATATACTCGATGGCAATAGGAAACTAATTGCGTACCACAAGAAAGAATACAATGCTGGGGGGATCAGTACAATCCCAAAAACTGTTATCCAAGAGTGTTTGTTTTGTTTTATTAGTTGAGGTCGTGAATAGCAGAGGATGCACGCAAAGAATAGAAAACCAATGAGCGTGAATTCGAATAAATCCAGAACTGCATTTGCATTTGTATACTCAATGGATGACTGGTTAAGAATGAACAGATTTTTCGCTGCACTTCCTGTATGAATAATCATCATGAAGAAAAGTGCTGATGTCATCAAAACATGTGCACGCAAGGGTTTTCTGATGTATGCAAAGACAGCAACAGCAGTAGGTACTGAAACCCAATAAGCAAGTAATGAATGAACACTTACTCGCGTGGCTGGATTGTATGATACAATTCCTCCAGGTCCCAGGAAGAAGACTGAAGCAATGATTGACAATGGAACAAGAACAGCAATCTTTGTAATGGTGCGCCTTTTTCCCTGCAACAATTCATGCCTCGTGTTTAGAATTATTCTAATATGCTAATGAAAAAGATATCTGGCTTGGCTTATTCACTCTCTGATATAGGTTAAAGTTTCAATCTCTCATCTTAATGACTACCTCAGTCCGGATTCCATAACATTGTAATCTTTTGCACATTTCCAATCTGAGGTACAAGTTTCTGTGCATGTTCCAAAGTCTTCTTAGCTTCATCACATCGCTTCTTCATCGTAAGGTAGATTCCAAGATTCACCCATTGCATCACATCATCAGCTCCAAATTTAATCGCGTTCCGTAGTAGTGCTTCTGCGTCATATTTCGACCCATCTCAATTAGAAGCACACCTAGATCTGACCAATAACGATAATGGTCAGGACTGCACTCTACGATTTTCCTATAGGCAGCCTCAGCATCCTGCATACGCCTTTATCGATCATAGAAACCAGCCAGTTGGTACCATGTATTGGTATAATCTGGTTTGAGCGGGATAGCCTGCTGCATTGCATATTCTCCCTCTTTCATTCTCTTGGGCCACACACATTCTCACTCATCAGATGAAAAACACTCTTTGCGCTCTAAGCACCTTCTATATACTAGTTACACATCCCTAAAACCCATGGAAACTCTTGAAGCGATAAATACACGTAGGAGTATTAGAAAATTCATCCTGAAAGAGATACCAGACGATGCAGTGACAAAAATACTGCATGCTGGAATGTGCGCACCTACTTCGGGAAATCAACGACCCTGGCAATTCATCGTCATCAGAGACCGGGTAATGATTGACCAATTCATTGAAGCTTATCCGTACTCAAAGAAAATGCTACCTGATGTACCAGTTACCATCATGGTATGCTTTGATAGAAATCTCGAGAAATATGAGAAGCGGTGGCAGATAGACTGCGCGAATGCTACATTATGCATGTTACTTGCCACCCATAGCCTCGGCTATGGTGGACTATGGTTAGAGATTTATCCAATAGAGGAACGAATTAATAAAATTCAGGATTCTTTCGGTATTCCTAAATCTGTAGTTCCATTCGCACTAGTCACCATAGGGCATGCGGCAGAGGAAAAACCACCAATAGAACGATTTGATCAATCAATTATTCATTACGACAAGTGGTGACATCCTGGTTCTACCCTAAGAAGATGCAGAACTTGTGAATGCATCAGGTCAATCGAAATGCTCCTCCAGCCAGACACCCAGAGGATCCCAGCTACCAGGTTGAAACTCTGCATGCTTTCCCCCCTCAACAACGTAGAACCGCTTGACCTCTGACGGGACTTCCTCAAAGAGCATCTTGCAGTCCTCAACAGAGAAGAGCTCATCACAATCTCCAACACCAACGAATACTGGGATTTGCATGTCCTTTGGAAATTCCATTTGCCTGAGTGCTAGTATTCTCATAAAACGGAGAGTGTAGCGAAAATTGAATATTGGATCATCAAGACCAACTTGCCCCTCTCGTTCATACTTGATGACTGGTTTGCTTGGATTGATAAGAGAACTCAGAAGGATTTTCATCTTTTGACCAAAGGGAATATTCTGAGCATCATTTGATTTGAGAGTTCTTGCTCCACTTAGAAGCACTACACCAGCTACTTTGTCTAGACAGTTGTTCAGAGCAATTATACTTGATAACACTCCAAGACTATGACCAAGTATAATCACATTCTGATGACGTTCCTTTACAAATGAAACAGCTTCACAAAGATCCTTGACAAGCCGTTCTCTGCTCGGATAGTCGCCTCTTATTCCATCCGAGAGCCCGTGTCCTCTAAGGTCTAACCCGTAGACTGTGTACCCACGCTTTAAGAGAGGATTGACCAGCAGCTCATATGGTCCAGCATAGGCAGTAATTCCATGAAACAGAAGGATAGCCGAGTTTTTACGAGGTTGATCATGAGGTTGCCAGAGCCAGACGAACAGAATCTTGTTGTCTGTGGTTTCCAACAAGCAATGAGGCGCTTCAAACTTTGACCTGAGTTCAACAACATCAATCGCCATATCTTTTCATTTCCTCAGTGATTCATGCTCTTTAAGAATAGCTCGAAAGTTAGTTTAGCAAACATAGAAATGCACATTCTCATATAATTGACTGTTTGAAAAAACATATTCAAACTCAGTTTGAAGTGTTCAAACCGAATTAGGAAGAGAGAGTTTGACAGACAATACTCAAGAAGACCTTAATCGTGCATTAGCTCTCTGCAAGGATGGAGAATACGAAAGGTCTCTTGAAATTGCAAAAGCGTTGGTTGCGAGCAAAGGTCCAAAGGATCCTATGATGACATTGGATGCTTTAATTCTTGAAGCTGAAATTTCATGGCGAACCGGGAAACTAGATGAAGGCCTTAGCACCGTGGAAATGGCAGAGGATTTAATAAAAACAAAAGGATTGAAACACCTAGAGAAAGGTCTTCAGGAAAGAAGAGCAAAACTCTTCTCACAAGCTGGCGTAATTCATTGGTATATGGGTAACTTAGATAGGGCAATGGAATATCATGAAGATAGTTTGAGGATAAGTCAGAATCTTGGTGACAAGGTAGGAGTTTCTGTAGTCTTCAATAACCTTGGTCTGGTATTATGGACAAAAGGAGACCTCGATAGAGCATCTGAATACTACAAGAAAAGCATTGCAATCTATGAAGAATTGAATGATGAAAATGGCATATCGAGGGTCCTTAACAATCTTGCAAATATCAGTTCAACAAGAGGAGAGTTAGACCAAGCACTTAGCTATCATCTAAAAAGTCTTGAAATCAAGAAGAGAATCGCAAGCAAGCAGGACATAGCTACATCATTAATTAATGTGGGAGTCATCCATAGGCTGAAGGGTAATCTTGAACAAGCTGCAGAATATTACAATAAAAGTCTGACAATTCAACAGAATCTTAGTATTGGACCTGAGTTCGCTCTCGCCCTAAATAATTTAGGTGAAATCCACAATTTAAAGGGAAATCTAGATTCTGCACTAGAGTTCTATCAACGCAGTTTTCTTATTTACGAAGCCATGGGAGCTAAAGAGGGGATTGCACTTACCCTTCTCAATATAGGTGACATTCAGAGGAGAAAGGGCAATAATGAAAATGCGTTCGAATACTACCAACGTAGCTTAGCAATCTCTGAAGGTATGGGAAATACCCGATTAATTTCTGCAGTGTTGGGAGAACTAGTGGCATTAGCTTTGGACAGTAATGATTCAAACCTTTCAAAAGAATACTTGACCAGACTTGAGCAGGTCGATGAAAAATCAGAAAGTGCTGTTATCAACCAGCAATTCCGAATTTCAAATGCACTAATTCTTAAACACAGCCCGCGTACCCGTGATAGAGTTAAGGCCGAGGAGATTCTTGAGAGAATAGTTAGCGAAGAAGTCGCGGATCATACATTAACAATTGCTGCAATGATTCATCTATGTGACCTATTATTGCTTGAACTCAAAGCAACTAGGGCAGATGAAGTACTAAAGAAAGTCAATGATTTGACAAAACAGCTCATGTCTGTTGCCCAAGAACAAGCCTCGCATCCACTTGTTGTAGAATCATATTTACTACAATCAAAACTTGCTCTAATTGACTTTGAAGTCAGCAAAGCAAAACAACTATTGGTGAGGGCTAAAAATCTCGCTGATGAAAAGGGATTGTTTAGATTAAGCCATATTGTTGATAGAGAGATACAAACACTCCAAAATGAATTACAAAGATGGGAATCCATCCTTGAGGAAAATCCCTCAAAACAAGAGATGGTTAATCTAACTAACTTGGATGATTTGGTAAAGCGAATGGTTCTGAAGACAGTAGAAAGTCTTGGCATAGAATCGACCGCTGAGTTGAGAAAACCAAAGTATAAACTGATACACAAGGATATGCTCGTGGGGACTGACAAGTCAGAGAGGGGCTTTTTCAGAGTGGGAATAGCACAGATGGGGCTTTCCAAGAAAGGCGACATTTTGAATGAAATTTACGAAGAGAAAGTGGATGGTCTCATAGGACTTCGAGAGGAATCGATTGAACCGACTAGAGTGAAAGTAAGAAGTATGATAGAGAAGGCTCACTCTGACGGAATCAATGTTCTTCTCTTCCCGGAAATGACTATTGACCTTAGCTATGTTCAATTAATCCAAGATTTAGCAGAGCTCGCTAAGGAATTCAGAATGCTCATTATTCCAGGATCATTCCATGATCAAGAGTCTAAACGCAACCTATGCAGAGTCTTTAGCCCAGAAGGGATTCTCTGGGAACAGGAAAAACACATCCCTGCCATCATCCACATCAATGGTAAGAGATTCATGGAAAGAATAGACACTGCAACAGATGCGAAGAAAGCTATCATTTGTAACACCGAATTTGGTAGGATTGCCATTGCTATATGTCGCGATTTTCTTGATATGGACTTAAGAGTGGAATTGAAGAACTCCGACCCCCCTGTTGATCTAGTTATCAATCCTGCGTTCACTCCGGTGACTGAGGATTTCAAAGCCGCACATTTTGACGCAAGAAGGTCCATCTACGCCTATTGCTTCTTTGCTAATGTGGCGGAATTTGGAGAGTCACTAATCTATACACCAGAAAAGGAACGTATTGAGAGAAACATCCCGAAGGGAGAAGAAGGTATCATTTACAAAGACGTTAATCTTTTCCAACTTCGTTCTGAACGTAAAAAATGGGAAGAGTTGCAGAAGCAAAGAGCTTTCATTCAGAGTACAAGATAGAGGATTATATTTCTTTCATCAGTGAGGGAGACGAAGTACAGAGAGTTGTGAATTCAACTGATTGCTTCATATCAGATGGTATCTTGTCCCGTGTGACAATTAGAAATCCCTTTCTTTTGAAATATTCCTCAGCTGTATCAGTAAGAAGATAGAGTCGAGTGATTCCTTTCTTTTTTGCTAATTTTGTAATTTGGTCAACCAGCTGTGAACCTAATCCGGCTCTCTGAAAATCTGGGTGAACGGCAAGAGACCGAAACAAAGCTGAGTTTCCGTAGATCTCCAGACCAACAGAGCCTACAAGGAATCCCGAACTGATATCAGCTTCCGGATTTCTGATGACAAGGAAGTTCATCAAATGTGCTTCTATACCATCAGGAGGAAGGTTTGTTTCTTTCAATAGATCTACAAGCGCAGAATAGTCCGAATTCTTCGCTTTTTCAATCCTAAGATTTCTTGTCATAATTCAGATTGGTGAAGTCTTGGGCTTTATCAATCTTGGTATGTGTGAGGACAATCAGATTTGACCAAAACTTTTCTAATAGAATTCAATTATCATTTAGTGAAGTGAGGATTCATGATAGATATTAGACCGATGAAACTGGAGGATTGGGAAGAGCTTCATATGATTGATGTTGAAATCTTCCCAGATGATCCTCTCGAGGAAGAGTCATTCCGAAAATGGTTAGGACGAGATGGGTGTTTTGTACTCCTTCACGATGATCAGATTGCTGGACATCTGATTGTTGCTCGATTCGGTCAAGACGAGGGACATCTTGGAAGGATTGGCGTAGCAAAGGCTCATCAAAAGAGAGGTTTTGGCTCAGTACTTATGGAGTATTCCATTAATTGGTTTCAAAAGCAAGGCGGAATTAGGCAAGTCCATCTCTACACTCAGGATTTCAATTTATCAGCTCAGTCATTGTACAAGAAGTATGGATTCGAAAAGACAGGCACAACTTGGCATTTCTTCGTTCCCTACAATTCTGTTAGTCTCAGGCACGAATACTCCTGTCAAACGATTCAGGATGATGAGATTGAGTTTGTGGGAGAGAAATTCCCAGAATTGCCAGCAAAACAAATTCGTAGATACCTTTCAGACGAAGAGTACATTGTCTTGACACTCAAGGACCATAATGGCAACATCGAAGGTGCCTGTCGATTCACTCCATCTTTTCCAGGCTGCTTTCCGTTCAAAATCACCCATACTGACTGCTTTGACGATTTTATCAACGGCATGAGGGAGTTCAGTCTTCCAGAATATGATTATGTCCGAGCGACTTTCACGGATCTGCCTGAGCTCGCGAAACTCTGTGAATCAAGAAACTACAAGCTGCATCATAGGCTCTTCAAGATGTCACTTTCCCTTGAATGATATTTGCCACGAAAATCAGCTACTAGAAAATTATAGATTATAGAGTTTCAAACCAAAATGCAAGTGTCGCTAGGATGAAGCCAGTTGGAGATAGAAACGAGGATAACAAGAGGAGGGGTCTTTGATTGAGGCCCCTCTTCTTTTCTCTAATTGGTCTAAGTTCGGCTTTTCTTCAATATCACCAAAAGCACAACAACCACGACAACAGCTACCCCAGCCCCTATTATAAGTAGCAGCGTTGTCGGGAGTCCACCATCTATTTGAGCAGTTACTGTAATGGTGACATCTTGGTATGCAATGTGGCCAAAGATGTCAGATACTTCAATGCGAATTGTGTACTCACCAACTGGTAAATCAGTGATGCCAGTCAGTGCCCCATTAGAATCGATAGCAAAATTGACTGTATCATTAACTGCCCATCCAGTTATACCCGAAGGATCCATAGCTGTATAATGTTCAGATACTCTATCACCAAGTACGATACTGATGTGACTTGGGCCAACAAGAGATGGAGGTGTGAGGTCTTCTACATCTGCTGTAGTAGAATTGCCCATTGAGTGGCCGGAGATGTGGTAGACCACTAGTTCGACTGTATGTACTCCGTGTGCGAGTCCATCAGCTAGAAACTCTATGTCATTACCGTCCCATTCTTTTACACGAACACTGGAACCGTCAACAAACACTTCGTAATGCGAAGGATTCAAGGCATATGCCTCCCAGACAATCACATTATCTGTCTCAAGTATCTCGAATTCAATTGGTCCAGGTCGCTCAAGATCCAAGCTTCTAGATGGAAAGAGATCCTGTTTGTCAATACCAGTATCCGTGGTGATATTATAGTATCCAGTGTAGTTGTAATTATGCCACCAATTGCCTATACTCACATTATCATGCCAGAGAATATACATTCCGTAGAAAGTATTTGTCTCATATGCATTCATTGTGTTCCAACCAATGTCATTACCATAAATTGAGCAGTTACCACTGGAATGTATGTAGATACCATAGTCGTTATCAAAGACTATGTTGTCAGTTATGTTCGAACCGATATTAACGATATAGAGTCCATAATCACAGAGATATACTATATTCATGGAGTAACTGTTGTTATAGCATTCAAATGAACCAATACCAGTTTCACAATTGTAGATCTTATTCCCCACAAGTTCATTCCTGTCACCCTCGAAAATAATTCCATAATCCGAATGATTGTATATCTGATTACTCGTAATGTTGCAGTCATGATATCCCACAAAGTTAATGCCAGCATAATTATTATTATGGATGATGTTATCTTCAATCGTTAGATATTGATAATCTGCTCCACCCATTCCATAAATTCCATTTCCGATATTATTGAAGATCTGATTATTGGAAATCTGAATTCGTTCAGAATAACTGATAGTAATCCCATTTAGCGTATTGTTCCAAATTATATTACCAGAGATTGTCCAATCTATATCATTGTCCAGATAGACTCCACCCATAGCACTAGGTGTCTGTGGCCACCAAGCATTACCATGAACGTCGTTCTGTATGATTGTTCCATTAGTTGAATATTTCACATCAATACCGTTGTCTGAGTTGTCGTAGATCTCATTATCAAAGACATGCGACCAATAAGAAGAATCAATGTGAATGCCGTTCTCTTCGTTGTGGTAGATCTCATTTCCAACGATAGATGCATGATCTGACTCTTCGATGTACACCCCAGCCCAAGACCCCGTGCCGAGAGCATTATCGTGGATTATATTTTCTTCAATTGTAGTATACGGTGATACAAATGCTGCAATGCCACTCATCCCGCAATGGGATATGTGATTGCCATTTATAGTGACATAATATGATTCCTCAACAAATATTCCTTCACCAGTTGCAGAATTAGTTATCACATTATAGGAAATCAGTGAGTTATTACATTGGTTAAAATATATTCCATCATTTGTGTTATCGTAGATATCACATTCGGTAATTGTTGCACCAGTGCAGTTGAATAAAGCAATGAGATAGTTATCATGAATAGTGCAATTCTCAATGTACGGTGCTGAGGTGTCACGTAATTCCATTGAGTTCTGTTTGTTTTGAATTACAGTGTCTACAATAGCCGCTTGAGTTACATTATCGATGTGTATTCCAGTACCACTACTACCTGAAATGCTAGAGATGTAGCAGTTCCGAATCTCAAAAGCTCGGACAGTATCACGAATCTCGATACATGTTCCATCTGAGGTGATATTGTACCCGTCAATGATGTATGGTGTATCAGGGGATCCATTGCCGTCCCACAATAGAGCAGAAGCCCAATTGTCCATGTCAGTGTCATTGTAGGCCAAGATAGGAGCCTGTTCCACATAAGAGGGCACATTGACCTTTGTTGGGATTGGTGAAATTGCAGCCTTTTCTTCGTTATTAATGGCGGGATGTAGAATCCCTGCCAGAAATAAAGGGATTACAAGTAAAATTAGAAGTAGTAGCGCTTTCCTTGCGTGCTTCATTCATTAATCTCCTAAATTCGCGAATAGCTAAGTCGATTTGGCGCATGTTTTAGGATATATCTATTCTGGAGAAAAGACTCATCTCAAAAATTCCGATTTACAATACCTTCAATTTCTGGCTTATGCACAGAATCACGCGTTTTATAAATTTGGTGCACTCTCAACATCTTTTGTTACATACGTGGAGGAGCTACAATGAAGAAGGTCAATCTGAGCAAGAGTGGAAGTATACAGAGACTGACTGCAATTGCAGTTTCCGCGATAATCATCATCTCATCATTTCTAATGTTTGACGGTGCACCAATCATACCTGGTAATTCAATCTTCGATTCCACTACTCCAAGAAACATCAGATCCGATCATCCAACAGTACTTCGAGGAGATGCGATTCCCAGCTCAAATGGAGGAAACTGGATAGATCTGGGTATACCTTCAGTAGTAGGAACTCCAGCAGAAATCTTTGTTTCTGTTTCAAATGAAACTGGGATTACTGTCATTTCCAACATCTACGGATTTTGGTATGGTAATATTACCTATAATAACTCAAAATTCAACACAATTGATCTTCCTGCAGCTTCACCTAGAACTATTGTGGGACAGCCACAAATTCCTCGTTTGACATTCACAGTGGAAGTACCAAGTGATGTCGATATTACAATCAATATTCTAAGTGCATCGTCGGTAACTCTTGGAGGATACAACATTACTCCAACGCAGATCCCTTCAGTTGGTCTAAATGACAGAGTGATGCCCCTGTTTTCAATCAATGCAACTACGTACTCTTCAGATTTGTTTTATCCAAACTATAACTTCACCCTTAATGGTCAAAGTTCACTATCTCCGATAGTTCTTCGTGGTAGAAGATTGTTACAAGTCTCTACATTTCCAATTCAAGCCAGCCCGGGTTCAGGGCAACTGAAAGCATATACTCAATTCGAAATTCGAATCAATTATGACCACGTTGCACAAATAGAACCTGTAGATGTTTCGTTGGTATCAAATGCATTTGAGAGTCTATACCAAAGGATTCTGTTGAATTACCGACCATGGGTAGCTCCTACTGCAATAACCACAACACCATCAATAACAATACCTCCAACAACTTCAGAGATCACAAATACCTATTCCAGCCCTGGTGCTCTTTCCGTTGAGAATTTCATCCCAGCTGAGGAATCAAATTCTGGAGAGCCACATTATCTTATCATTTATTATGATGAGTTTTTAGAACACGTACAAAGACTTGCAGACTGGAAAACTCAGAAGGGGATATTCACACACTTGGTACCTACTTCAGATATATTTGTCGGAGTAGATTCTGTAACTGGAGAATACTTTGAGTATACTGACGAAAATGGCCTAGCAACTCATGAAAGCAGAATTGCCGATCTGAAAACCTACATTGATGATACTGTTCTTCGTATGACTCCAGTTCCAACGTATATTCTCCTCTTTGGAGATGCCAGTCACATTCCATGTGACTATAGTTCTGTGGAACATACCGCTGGACGAGTAGATCCATCTGCTGGAATGGGCTATCATGGAACTGAGGCTCATGCGAGGATAGCTACAGACGTCACCTATTTCTGTGTTCAAGGTGATGACTTCCTTCCGGAGTTCTACCATGGAAGAATTTCTGTCGAAAGCAATGTTCAAGCAGGATACATTGTAGACAAGATAATCGCATATGAGCAACAGCTTAATGACCATGATACATTCTATAATGATATATTGGTATCCTCATTTTTCGATGATTGGAGAGAACCAAATCCTAATCCGGTAGATGTGAATCAAGATGGTGAACCAGACGATCCATGGATATATGGATCTGATGGAATTAGTGATGAGCCGTATATTTCTACAACAGAGGAAATCTATAACGCCTTTATTGATAATGGCTATGGGTACTCAATACATAAGAATTACGCCAGATACTCAGAAGCGGATTTTCCACTAACACTCTATAACGGAGATTCTGTCAGCACGATTGAATGGGGAACTAGTCCGACTTGGAATCCTCCCTCACTTGGCGCAACCACTGATGACATTAGAAACAATATTCTTGCTGGAAGATTTTTGATGTATCATATAGATCACGGAGTGTCAGGCAACTATTTCAATTACCTCAATGAGCAAGATAATTCTGATAATCTTCCGCGGAGAGAATATGAGGGATGGGATTTCCCAGCTTTTATGACAACAGATTTTGGTGGTCTTGAGTGCTTGCCGACAGATCCAGATTATGAAAGTAATCTTGGAAAATACCCGTTGATCCTGAGTATGGATTGCAATACTGGCTGGTTTGATGGTGAAACCGATGGATTTATCGATGAAACTCTTGCATTTCAGACATACTACATCTATGATTGCTTTGCTGAAGAAATCCTCAGAATTCAAAACGGGGGAGCTGTAGCAGTGATAGCTCCAACTCGAATCAGTTACAACTTGAGAGCTTCGGGTTTAATGAAAGGAATTACGAATGCCTTTTGGCCAGATTTAGAACTTGTAAATGTCGCATATCCGGAAGATACCGAACCACCAATAAACAATCTTGGTATAGCTCTCTACTTAGGAAAATACTATATTGAGAACTCCATTGTAGATGAAACAGTAGACGAAGATGATATTGTCTACGAAAAAGGAGATATTACCAATCTAATTTATCAATTATTTGGAGATCCTGAAACGTCACTCTGGACAGAACAACCAACTACTCTTCAGGGAGATCACTCACCTGTTGTATGTATTGGTTCTCAAGACTATAGCATCAGAGTATATGACGAATATGGTCCTGTTGAAGGAGCTAAGGTATGTCTATACAGGCACCCCGATATCTACGAGATAGAATACACCAACTCAACAGGCTATGCTGTATTACATATCGGAAATTCTGATGTAGGTAGAGTACAAATCACCATCACCAAACTGAATTCGAAACCATATATTTCGTCATTTACCTTAGAGTGGATCCTTTGTCCTCCAGTTATCACTTTCATAGGTGCAGGGATTCTCATTGTTGGTGTAGTGATTGTTTTGATTATGATGAAAAGGAAGAGGTAAAATTAATCCTTGATAATGAGCTAATGCACTAAATAAGTAGCCTTTTATAAAAGTTGATTGACCACTATCTAAATTTGCACTTATGGAGGCAGAAAGATGTGTGAAACTGATCTGGAAAGTGCATTTGCAGAAGTTCTAAAGAAGGCTTGCGAAAACAATAACATCAGAGGTTTGATTCAAGCGTGTTGGGTTGGCGGTCCTGGTGGCACACCTTACAATACCAGGCACCATCTTACAATAAACTCAACTTATTTGCACAACATATATGGTTGGTGGTATTTAGTACATAGAACACAAGATGGAATAGGCGCGCAGTTAATCATTAGATTCTTCTATACAGTATGGCTAAGAGAGCTAAACGCAGCGGGCAATTATCAAGACATCAGTGCTGCAGATCAGGAGGCATACTTCTTAGCTAATGGTACACCAGGAAACCCTGCAGTGCCGGATAAATTAATTCGCGTAGAGTTCATCAACTTTTTGAGATCACAACCTAATTGGTTCGAGTCAAGCTACGGTTCAGTGGCTGCTGGTGACATAGGTCCTTGGCCAACGACTGGAAGTGGAGGAGACTAATCAACGGACATAAATTCCAAGTGATAGCTTGGTCAAATTCGACTCATGAGTTTCTCAATGTATGGCACGAGAAATTGTAATCCGGGCTTCTCTGCTAATTCGTTTAGACTTTGGAGAATATCGCGTAGTGATGAGTCATCATGTTGAATAAGAGCCAGATCAGATTTCAAAACCAATGCTTGACCCATCAATCCTGGGAGATCCTCTGATACAGCTTGTTCCTCTAGGAGTGCGAGATAAGGAAAAATCTCGGTGTTGAGTCCAGCTTGCGCAACTTCAATCCTCGCTAGATAGTAAAGAGACATGTTCCGATACCTCTTCAGTCCATCATGTGATTCGAAGATTTTCAGGGATTCTTCAAGACTGCTTACTGCTGAGGCCACATTGCCCTTTGAGAACTCGATTAGCCCAATAACGAAATTAAGCCAACCTAGATGACTTTCACGACCAGACTTTAGAACTAATTCATGAACTGTATCTAGGATGAGTTCTGCTTCAGAAAGTCTATCAAGAAGAACGAGTGACCACGCCTGACACATAATAGCACGAGGTCTTAAAGAGGGTCGTCCCTTGAATTGATCATCAGCCATTTGCGCCCATTCAAGACCGGATTCACACTCGCCCACACTGTTGTACACTGAAGCAAGCATTAGACTGGCCATTCCTGTTTCTAATTCCAATCTTTCACGAATGGATACAGACTTGAGATAGTAATCAATCGCGTTTGTGAACTCGCCGCGAATCATAGAGATTGTGCCTAATTGTTCGAGTACGTCAGCATAACCATCAGTAGAACCGAGAGCGTCCATGATTTCGAGGGCTTCCCGGAGTAATTTCATAGCGAGGATTCTATCGTTTGATGAGATTCGTGATTGCTTGATAAGACAATATGCAAGTCGTATCTGGTCATCATATAATCTTGCATTTTGAAGAGCTATTTGATTGCAGCGATTCCACTCTTCAGAATTTCCATCTTTGTCTGCTATTTGAGCTAAGTTGCTATATAATACAGTTTCATAGAACTTGAACCGAGGATCACTATCTATCAGTTCATGAATTTCAGCAATGTTGGAAGAATCATGAATTACCCCTGGGTAGTTGAAGGTCTCAGCTTCAAACTTCATAAAGCGCATCTCAAGTTTCAACCAGTTATCAGGATTTTTTGCAAGGACAGCTTCAGCATTTTGAATGATGCTTCTAAAATCATCTGTTCTTCCCATGTAGTGATTGGCAAAACCAAGGTTTGGTTGTATGATGGGGATCTCAGGGTACTTTTGTCCTATAGAATCAATCTTCTTTAGATCAAGAAGTTGGGCAGCATGATGAATGGCAAAGTAGACAAGCAAATCAGAACAATCAGTGTCAAGTACTCTCTCTGATAGGGCATTTGCAAAATCGAAGTAGTTGTCTGACTCTTTCATAATGGTTTCAAGAACATGTCTTGTTTCCGGATCAATGAATGGAAAGTAAACGGTAATAGTCCCTAATGGTTTCATACATACTGCCTCAAGATCAAGTTTTCATCGTTCAAATTATCAGATTACCTATCTATAATTTATAGTGAATCTTTGAGAAAAATCTTGTTCACAGTGTTTCAGGGCAGTAGTCAAATATACTTCCTATCCTACAAATTCGGTTCATTCATCGTAAAAACAAATGAAAGAGGAGAATTCCCATTCTCCGCTCAATTCATCCAGCTAGTCGATTTCACCTTGGCCTATCGGTTCCTGTTGAGTCATGATCATCATCTTTTCGGGCTCAGTATCATTTAGGTATGCACAAACTGATTTTTCATTTCTAAGTACATCAGTATATTCATATCTTTCACACGATGGAACAAACATCACCGCGAATTTCTTATCCTTTAAGTAATATTGAGCAGGTACCGGACTATTCTCGGATAGGAAATACACAATCACGCGATGTTTTTCACCATAACATATGACGTAGCCATTGAAAATAGCTGTAATATTATTCCAAGTGTTTTTCAACCGATTTCCCATACATAGTTTGTACTTTTTAATAGGGACTATTTCTGAAGTCATCTTACTTTCCCCTTCTCATATAAATGGACTACAAGGTAATCGTTTTTTGAAAGGAAGCAATCCAGTCATTTTAATGATCGCACTCCTTTCAACGAACTACCAAGCAAATAACCATCAGATTGTCTTGCAGACCTTCCTTATTTTTTTATTCATAGTTCAGTGAATTAATGTAAAAATGACATGATTTTCTAACAAAATTTTAGCGTCACGAATCATCTCTTCAATCTTTGCACTTATGTCTTGCATTCCTTGATATAGCTGTCAGCACATTCCTCAGAGCAGAATGATTGATTCTTGTTGTCAACCTTGCGAAATACCATCATTCCTTTGCTAATTGGATCGCCACAGTATGAGCAGATGTTATCCATATTAGGAGTTGGACCGCAGCAGGGAGTCAAAACAATACTCTTGATCTCCTTCTGAATATCGACAAATTCAGCATTGTCCGAGAGGTATATGTAAGCCAGACCCTGAAGCAAATCACTAAGAGCGGTAGACTCAACATCTACCTCTTTGAGATGCATTGCCAAGTACTCCATTGCTTCATCGACCATCTCAATCTGTCGAATCATGAGATCTTCGAGATGAGTCAGAACTTTCTCCTTCAGTTTCAATTCAAGGCCTTCTTCAAAGAGCTTGAGATATGTGTTCACAACATCGCCGCTCATCTTCGAATCTATGACAACAAATACCTTGGCTGTTCTTCGATAGTAGACACCTCTCTTACTGTGACTGTCGCTGTCATCTCTTGTTGAGAACTCATCCACAAGGCCCTGTTCAACAAGCTTTGGTAGGTGGTAATAGCAGTTGTACTTTGAAACCTTTATCTCGGGAAGATACTGCTCAACATTCGCTACTATCTCGGGAACAGTCAGCCAAAATCGTTGTGTTTTCTTCTCTTCTACTATTGTGGTCTTTATCTTTGTGCCGTCTTTTTTGGTCATTTCTTCAAAACTGATGTCCTCTTTCACCGTTTCAGTCCCATACCGCAGTGCCACCAAAATGGCTCGTCGTATTGGATCTATGAAGGACTCGACAAGTTCTGGGTCTGTAACTGGAACATAGCTTCGCACTTTAGAATCAGGAAGTTCAATTTTAGAGTCAGAATTGTCAGGCTGCAATTCAGAAGTCAAGGGCACCACCATTTTGTGTATAGAATACACTTTTTACGTGATAAACATTATGGGTATTGCACTTATATTACTTTCTATTCTATTTTTGTATAATACTTACACTTACTACTGCGATAAGTTTATATGCAAGTGTAATGTTTACACTATTAGATGCATTGGTTTGCAATAAATGAACCGATGCGAAAAAAAAGAGGCGATAGATATGGCGTTTAGTATTAACCGAAGAAAGAACACAAAGAATGATTGGAGACTCGATGGAGTAAATCACGGCGTAGACATAGCCTACCTCTATGGTCGTGCTGTGAATACCGTCACGAGGTAATCTCTTTGAATCTCTATCTCCAATGTCCTAATGGACATCTATCATGGCATCAAACTCAGATCTCTGAGTAAGATGCCATGACATTAATTCTTCTAATCCTTCAATGAACACACTACGACTAGTTTTGGTTTCTATTCAACTAATGCTCTGCTTCACTACACGGCTTTTTTAGCATAGACATACTCACGATTTTCTGTACCTATTATTTCTACAAGATTCCATTTCATGAGTGCAATAAGATTCTCCAGAACATAAGAGCTTTCCATTTTTGTTGACTTGGAAATTTCAGATATTGTA
>Ga0224495_10000912_pt1 | contig 22132 bp, 24 predicted proteins | sample SF_Jul11_sed_USG_FD_168128 | JGI IMG/M metagenome (GOLD analysis project Ga0224495, IMG submission 168128) | Sediment microbial communities from San Francisco Bay, California, United States - SF_Jul11_sed_USGS_4_1 | ecosystem: Environmental > Aquatic > Marine > Sediment | place: USA: California...
TTGATCGCGGCCAGCCTGGTACTCGGCTCCTACGTGTTGGTCCGCGTCGCCCCTCCCGACGACCGCAACGCCTTCGGCGAGACTGTGCTCTTCCAGGCGGACACGCAGTACCACAGAGTCACCGTCACCGAAGACGCCTCTACTCGGCACCTACGCTTCGACCGCAGCCACCAGTCCGCAATCGATCTGGCGGACGGATACACGAGCCGCATCCTCTATCCGGACTACATGCATCTGGCCCTGGCACTGAAGCCGGACGCGAAGCGCGTGCTCGTACTCGGCCTGGGCGGCGGCGCCATCACCAAGCGATACTGGCACGACTACCCTGGCGTGAGCGTCGATTCAGTCGAGATCGACCCCGTGGTCGTTGACGTTGCCGAAAGGTACTTCGGCCTGCCTTCTGACGAACGCCTTCGCACCTTCACCGCCGATGCAAGACGCTTCGTGCAGACGAACGAGGAGACATACGACATCGTTCTCATCGATGCCTACTACGCCGACGCGCTTCCGTTCCACCTCACCACCCAGCAGTTCTTCGAGGAGGTCGAGCGGCGCATGTCGGCCGACGGCGTCGTCGCATACAACGTGATCTCGGCCGTGGAGGGAGACAAGAGCAAGCTGTTCCGAAGCATGTACCGCACGGCGGGCAGCGTGTTCGAGCACCTGTGGGTGTTCCCGATCGGCCTCGGCGCGGAGGGCGATGCACAGAAGACACGCAACATCATCGTAATCGCCACTGACGCCGACATCTCGGAGGAGACATTGCGAGAGCGAGTGAACCGTCGCGTGGACCAGCGCGTCACCATCGATGGATTCGACGAGTTCGCCGAGGACCTCTACACGCAGGTCGTCCCGGTGGGCGACGTACCGCTGCTGACAGACGACTACGCCCCGACGGACTCGCTCATCGAGCTGTACTGACGAGGCCGCCGGGACAAATGGTTCCCGCTGAAGCGCTGGGCACCTACTCGTCAGCTCCAGGCAACTCGATGGTCACGCGGGTACCACTGCCGTTGTCCGAACGGATTTCGATACTCCCCCCCAGGTGGACGAGCCGGTCGCGAATGCTGAACAAGCCGAACCCGTCTCCCACAGCTCCGCTGTCCGACCAATGATCCACGTCAAAGCCGCTTCCGTCGTCCTCCACCGCAAGGTAGAACCTGCCGTCGTCTGCGCCCACTGCGACGCAGGCAACGTCCGTGTTTGCGTGTTTGACAACGTTCATCAGAAGCTCCCTGGACTCGTTCAAGTCGGATATGAAGATCGTCATCTTTTCCTCGGAACCCGAAGCCGATCTGGAGCGCATCGTGGCAGCATGCGGTGCCGACGGCTACATCTCGAAGAGCGTTCCGGGTCACACCCTGCTCGAGCACGTCGAACGGCACCTCGAGAGGATCACAGCCGCCTAGCCTCACGCTCCCGCTGGAGACTCTGCGCCTCATTCGACGAGCCGCTCGTCGCACGACTTCTCGAGCCGTCCCCGGTTGTACCGAGGGCAGACTACGGTCGCGGTTCTCGTTCTACCCGAAGCCTCCCCCTGCTCGGCGGGTACACTCCGTAGCGAGCGGTAGTCGAGCCTTTCGGCACTCAAGACATGCCGCCACGCCCGCATCGTTCGAGTCTGGAGAGCGGAGTACGCATGAAGGCCATCGTCGTCTACGAGTCCCTATGGGGCAACACGGCAGAAGTCGCTCGCGCCATCGCCGAGGGAATAGGGCCGGACGCACTGGTCCTTTCCACCGCCGATGCCACCCCCGATGCCGTAAAGGACGCGAACCTCTTGGTCGCAGGCGCTCCTGCCCACATCCGCAACCTGCCGTCGGACAAGACTCGTGCGACCGCCAAGCAACGTTCGGACGAAGACCAGAGCCTGCCAGCACCGGACCTCTCGCACCCGAGCATGCGATCCTGGCTGGAGTCGCTGCCCCGAGGCACCGGCCGCGGGGCGGCGTTCGATACGGGCGCGGCCGGCTGGTGGGGCGGTGGGGCAGCCAAGCCGATATCGCGCAAACTGAGGAGCAGGGGCTACAAGCCGGCCGGCAAGCCGCAAACGTACATTGTCCTCGGCCAGGACGGGCCGATGGCCGAAGGCGAGATCGATCGAGCACGCGCCTGGGGCAGGGAGCTCGCGCAGTCCCTCGGCTAGACGGAAGGGGTCAAATGGCCACCGTTCCCCGCTGCATGAGCACGCAGCACCCCGATAACGCGTCGGTGCCCTTCTTCGCGTCGTCACCCGTACTGGCAGGCGAGGACGAGATCCGCGAAGCGTACTACGCATACTCGCACCTCGGCTGCGACGAGCAGATGTGGGACTGCGAGGGCAAGGAGATCGACACCTACGTGGTCAAGAAGCTGCTCTCCTTCTACGAGCAGTACTTCCACGAGCACGTCCTCGGCGAAGATGTCCGTCTCACGCTTCGCGTGCCGAATCCCACCGTGGAAACGGCCGAAGCGAAGGTCCTTCTGGAGACGCTCGAGAGCATCCCGCGCTCGTACGACGCCGCACGTCTCTTCTACGGCCGCGACGTCTCACCCATATTCGAGGTCATCCTGCCGATGACGACGTCGGCGCGCTGTCTCGACCGCATCTACCGGTACTACGCCGAGTTCATCGTCGGCCGACAGCACAAGCGGTTTCGCAGCGACGACCTGAGCATCGCCGAGTGGATCGGGGAGTTCCGCCCCGAACATATCGAGATCATCCCGCTGTTCGAGGACATGAAGAACATGCTTGCGGCGGCGGACATAGTCGAGGAGTACCTCTCGGATAAGGACGTTGTCGACCAGCGAGTCTTCCTAGCTCGTTCCGACACGGCGATGAACTACGGCCTCATTTCCGCCGCGCTAGCCAACAAGATCGCTCTGGAACGCTTCGAAGAACTCTCGAAGCGAATCGGGGTCCGGCTGCACCCGATACTCGGCATGGGATCCGCGCCGTTCCGCGGCGGGCTGTCGCCGCTGACCGCCGAGCGAGTAGGTCGCGAGTACCCGAGCGTAGCGACGTTCACCATCCAGTCGGCCTTCAAGTACGACTACCCGCCCCAGCAGGTTCGCTCGGCTATCCAACACCTCGAATCGCGTGAGATCGGCAGCGCCGACCACGTGGACGACAGCCGGGCCATACCGTTGATCGAGCGTTTCAGCGAAGCCTATCAAGCGCGGGTCGTGGAGCTGGCGCCGCTCATCAACCGCCTGGCGAAAGCGGTCCCGACACGACGCGCGCGCAAGCTTCACATCGGGTTGTTCGGCTATGCGCGCGAACTTGCTGGCGTTTCCCTCCCTCGCGCTATCTCCTTCACGTGCGCGCTGTACTCGGCAGGCCTGCCTCCCGAGCTCATAGCGTTCGAGGCGCTCACCGCCGAGGACCTGGATTTCATCCGCGAGGTCTACCCTTCTTTCGATGCGAAGATCGCCGAGGCCTTGCGATACGCCGACCTCGACGGGACGCTCGCCAGCAAGGAGCTGCGTGTTGCCCTGGCGAATGCCGGACACGATTGGGAGCCGGACGGCGATCACCTGGCTACCGTGCGACGCATCAGCGAAAGCCTGCGCGGAGCGAGCGAATCGCTCGTTCCGGACCTAGTCCTGCAAGGCGCCCAGCAGCGCAGGTTCCTCGGCTAGCGCCGCATCACACCACTCCGACCCAGACGACCAGCTGGACGAGGTCGCCTCCGAGTGTGTTGGATTCTTGAGAGCTGGCCGTTGACGCATGACCTCGTCCCGCAGGGTGCTAGACCGCTGGCGGGCGGTTTCTCGGCTCGTGTACCGGGAGCGTCTGCTTGCGGGCCTTCAACTGCTCGTCACGCTGCGCGGCGAGGCGCGGCCTTACGAAGCCACGAATCGCATAGAAGGCCGCCAACGCGAACAACACGAACGACAGTGCGCGAACCGCGTAGGCGATCTGATCCGTGTAGGGGATCAGCTTCAGCTCCGTGAGGATGTTCGCCCAATCGTGTCCCATCTTGGAGCCGTCATCGCCGAGCAGGTCTAGCCTGAGCCGTGTGGCGTCGTAGACGTACACGCCTACATTGTTGAGCGACTCGGCCGCCCAGGCGCACATGAGAATCACGGCCAGCATGTCTCGCCTCACAGCGAAGTAGACCGCGAGGCCCGCAGGTACGAGCATCTGGAGTACCGAACCGGCCATCCAGACCACGACCGGTGGTCCCCACATGAGAATCATGTGGCCGAACTCGTGGATGCCCAGATCGACGCCGGAGAGAAGTGGCACCCACCCATTGCGCGCGTAGGTGAAGTACGCCATTACGGTCACTGCGAGAAGACCGAAGGTCCACTGCAGGGTGTTCCGCCAGAGTCCGTTGTCCGTCACGCCGTCTTCGCGGGCGCGCTCCTCGGCCATGAGAGCCTGAGCGAGCGCGTCGGTATCGCTCGTTTGGCGCGGGACCTCCATAGGCAGATGATAGCGTGTCGGCAGAACGGGACGAGTGCGGTGCCCCTGATTGGGGCATGCGCGACTCGAGGGGTACGTGTGCTCGGTGCTCTACACGGGATCCTTGCCCCCGCCGCTGTACACGATCACCGCTCCTATCAAGGCAGCGACAGCTCCGGCCCGCGCTGCGGCCGAAACAGCGCCCAGCAGCAGCTGCGCTTCGGAAGAGGTGAGCGGCGCCGCTCGCGACAACATGTCCGAGCCTGCGATGCGCGACATCACGACCGCGCTCGCCAGGGCGATGCCGAACGACATCCCTACCGTGCGTCCGGCTCCAACTAGCGCAGAACCGACTCCTCTGTGGGCGCGAGGAACCAGAGTGAGAATCAGGTTCGTGTTCGGCACGCCGAACACCGATATGCCTCCACCGAGCAGCGCCAGCGAACCAGCCACAGACCACACGGACGCGTCCGCCGGAAGCAACGAGATCGCCACCAAGCCCGCAGCGACTCCCACCAGTCCCAACATGCCGAGCCTTCGGTTCGGCAGACGGTCGGCAAGGCGTCCCGCGATCGGAGAGAAGACCGCCATGCTCGCCGGAGACGCGAGAAGGACGATGCCCGCGGCGGCCTCGTCCATCCCCTGGATTCGCAGCAGGAAGAAGGGCATGAGGAAGCTCGCAGAGAACATCGCCATGTAGTTGACGACCGGACCTGCGACCGACGAGGCCAGCGGCCAATCCGCCAGCATCCTCAGATCGAGCATCGGGTGGGGATGCCGCAGCTCGTGGCGCACGAATATCGCACCGGATACGGTCGCCACGCCCATGAGCGCGAAAGTCAGCGTGTCCCATCCGCGCTGCGATCCGGTCGACAGTGACATCAGAAGGCCGAGCAGCGTCGCGGCGGCAAGCGCCGAACCGAGCAGGTCAAACGGCGCGGGATGCGGCTCGCCCACAGGAAGCACACGCCTGGACAGGGCAATCGCGAACAGGACAAGCGGGACGTTGACCAGGAAGATCGAAGGCCATCCGAAAGCCCCGATCAGGAACCCTCCGAGGGGCGGCCCGGCCATGAGACCCGCCGACACGGCGAGCGTCACGATGCCGATGGCGCGGCCACGACGCTGGGCCGGGAAGGCTTCGGCGACGATCGCCGGCCCTGTCGCAAAGAACATCGACGCGCCCACCGCTTGAACGACACGCGCGGCGACGAGCACAGCAAGCGTCGGCGCCAGCGCGCAAGCGAGAGAACCGATACCGAATACCGCGAAGCCTATCGTGTAGACGCGGCGAAGCCCTTTCACGTCGCCGAGTCTGCCCATCGTGAGAATCAGCGAAGCGTTCGTGAGGAGGTAGGCGTTGGCCACCCATGAGACTTCGGCAATAGAAGCGCGAAGATCTGAGGCGATTCTCGGCAAGGCGATGTTGACGATGCTGCCGTCGAGAGGCGCGAGGAACATGCCGACCATGATGGTCGCAAGAATGAGAACGTCCCGGCCGGAAGTGAAGAGCTGGGGTCGTGGCGTGACTGCTTCGGCTTTGCGAGATTCGCTCAAGAGCACTCCGAGGGGCAGGGGCGGCTAGCGATTCACGGGTATCCCGCGTTCGGCGAGATAGTCCTTCACCTGTGAAACCGTGAACGTGCGGAAATGAAAGACAGATGCAGCGAGCAGAGCAGTGGCCTTCCCCTCCATGACGCCCTCATAGAAGTGTTCGAGTTCTCCGGCGCCGCCGGACGCGATCACCGGCAGCGAGACGGTCTCGGCGATGGCGCGCGTGAAGGGGATGTCGTACCCGGCGAGCGTACCGTCACCGTCCATGCTGGTGGGCAGGATCTCCCCGGCACCCAGGTCTTCACACCGTCGTGCCCACTCGACGCAGTCGATTCCGGTGGGCTTCTGTCCTCCGCTCACGACGACCTCGAAACCCGAGGGCATCTCGTCGTTGCGTCTGCCGTCGATAGCCACGATGACGCGTTCGGAACCGAACTGCGCTGCCGCTTCGGTGAGGAGTTCGGGCCGTTTGACCGCTGCGCTGTTGACGGACACCTTGCTCACGCCCACATCGAAGAGCGCGTCCATGTCGGCCAGATCGGCTATGCCCCCGCCTACGACAAGCGGGATCTGGAGCACTTCGGCTACTCGGCTCGCCCACTCGATGCGCGTCTTGCGTCCCTCGACGGTCGCCGCGATGTCGAGCATCGCCATCTCGTCAGCACCTTCGGCCTGGTAGAAGGCAGCGTTTTCAACCGGATCGCCCGCGTCACGCAGATCGATGAAGTGGACGCCTTTGACGACGCGACCGTCCTTCATGTCGAGGCACGGGATGATCTTCACGGGCTCCATTTGGGTCCTTTCTCGTCGGCAGCGCAATCATGGTAGCGCACCGTATGCCAGGTGCTCTACGCAGGATGTCCTACCGGCATCACATAGAGCGGCGTCTCACCGTCGTCAGCACCAAGGACTCCGCGCACCGCGTCGTCGGAGAAGGCGCCGACTGGAGTGCCGCCGAGGCCAAGTCGCGTGGCCACGAGCAGGATGTTCTGCGCCGCATGACCGGCCTCGAGATGCACGTACCGTTCGGCCCTCGTTCCGTACTTCCCAGCCGTGCGCGAGTACACGCCGGTGATCACGAAGACGACAGGGGCCTGAGCGATGAAGCTCTGCCCCAGCGCGGCGAGCGCCAGCGCCTGGCGTACATCGTCTCCGCTCGTGCGCCGCATTTCGTCCCGGCCCGGAATGTACCGGCTCAAACCTTCTGCCGAAGCGACGTAGACCTCCAGGGGATAGAGCGCCCCTGCGGACGGCGCCGCACGCAACCCCCTGCGCGCGTCGGTCACGCCCTGGGCGGCCCACAGCATCAACGCGACGTCTTCGTCACGCACTGGCTCGCCCGTGAAGGCGCGGACCGAACGGCGGCGCTCCACGGCATCGATCAAGGCGTCGTGGGCGTTCGGCCGGGGCGGACCAGGTGACGTACCCGCAGCCGGAGCGGTCTGGCGGCTGGGACCTGTCCCACCATCGTCTCCACCCTGAGACACGCACCCCACCAGTAGCATGGACAGTGCGAGAATGAACGTGCGGCGGTCGGGCATCGCAAACACCCCCTCGCGGCGAGACACGCTTCGGTCACGCGCCGCCACGCGGGTCTGCACGCCCATAGGCGCGCGCAAGCGCGCTCCCGCGCTCTGTGTATTCCCGCGATGGGGCTCGTCTACGAGCCACCGACCTTGCCCACACCGCCGCAGTGGGAAGTGCGACTCCCGAACTTGGCGGCGGGCCTGCCGTTTATGAGGACGGTACCATCACCCTCGACGATCTCGAACGTGTTGGGCCCGCAGCATGCCGCAGTGACGCCCGTATCTCCCTGTCGTGCAGCCGGCTTTCCCCGCACGAAGACGTTTGAGCTGCCCCTGAGGATCGGGCCGGTGGTGGGATGGGGGCAAGCCGGGCAACCGTGGCCGTCGGAGGAGCACGACGCGTAGTCGCCAACCGCTGCATATCCATCCGGGGAAACGGCCTCGAGGTTGAACGTCTTCTCGACGGTCTTGCCCTCCACTTCGACGCTGAGAGTGATCTGGTTCGCACCCTGACCGCTGAAAGACGGGCGACTCGTGCGACCGGTGTTTGGTGCGAAGGAGCCCGTTCCGCTCCACTTCACCGAGTCGGATAGGTCCACCGTTCCCTCTTGCGTTTCGACCACGCAACGAGCACCGAACACCCATCCGGTCGTGAAGACCTTCGGGCTCGCCCCGGCCGGAAACGTCAGTGAAAGCGTCACGTTGCCCTCGGCCGCAGACTCCTCGGAACCTTCTTCGCCTGGGCTGTCCCAGTCCTCTATCCAGTCCTTGATCGCCTGGATGTAGTCGGCATCTGTGTAGCCGAAGCAGCCAGGCAGTACGACAACGGACATCAACAGAGCCGCCACCAGGGAGACTCGAACGGTCAATCGCGCCTTCGTCGCACGCATGGCTACTCCTCCCCCCGGTCGTTGCTCACGATGTGCAACCAGGGCTCCATGCTCGCCAAGGGACGAGTGCCTTTCACGTGGACGGTGCCGCCGCTGACCTCGAGCGCATCTACCTGGAACCCATTGCCGGCCAGGGCTCCGTCGATGTACTTGGTACCCTCAGCCTCTTTGCCTTGATACCAGCCGCCCGGCACCGTCAGCCGGCCGATCTTCACCTGCGACAGCGACAGGTCGACCGTGTTGCTCTGCACGCCGCAGCTGCCCGAAGCGTAGAAGACGACATCGCCGCGGATGGGAACTCGGCCCAGCGCTGTGTCGATGTCGCCGGCAGGTACACCCATGTCGCCAAGAAACGGTCGCACCAGCGACGAACGGATGACGCCCGACGCCTCGGAGGTGCCATCGTCGTTGAAGCGGATCTGGGTGAAGCGAAGCGGCCAGTTCGGGATGCTTTCCTGGCCGGTGAGCAGAAGCGAGCTCGCCTGGTCGCTCGTGAGCACCGTGTCGAACTGTTTCGCCACCTCGGGATCGGCGAGAATCGTTTCGAGATCAGAGACCGTGGTGGGCATGTTGTGGGCCTCGGCTGCGGCACGAGCGTGCTCAAACGTGAGCTCCACGCCCAGGTCACGAGGGTTGGGGCCGATGTAGCGAGAAAGGCCCGGCAAGAAGCCGAGCCAGCCAATCACTAGCACTGCGATGAGGATGACGACGCCGAGAACGATCGCAATCCATTTGAGTGCCTTCATGCAAGCTCCGTCTTCGCAGGTTAAGCTCCCGGCGCGGATGCACGCCATCGCCCGGGACAAGTATGAGTATAGACGAATGCGGCCTCCGAGCAGCCCTTCGCGGCCTGCCTCGGATCTCTGTCAGAACTCCAGGCCCGCCAGCCGCTCGAACACCGCGTCTACTCGCCCCAGAAACTCCTGCGGGTCGAATATCGCGTCGAGTTCGGCGTCTTTCAACACTGCAGCCGCATCACCGTCCGCAGCCAATGCCTCGCGGAAGCTCGGGCCGCCCTTCGCGTGCTGGATGTCGTCCCACACGCGCATAGCGTTGCGCTGCACGATCGCGTAGGCGTCCTCGCGCAGCATGCCCTTGTCGACCAAGGCGAGCAGCACTCGCGACGAGTACACGAGGCCGCGCGTCCTGTCGAGGTTCGCCTTCATGTTCTCCGGGTATGCGGCGAGACCATCGAGAATCCACTCAAGCTTGGAGAGCAGGTAGTCGGTCGCCGTGAAGCTGTCGGCAAGCACGACGCGCTCGGCCGAACTGTGCGAGATGTCGCGCTCGTGCCAAAGCGCCACGTTGTCGAATCCCACCTGCGCATTCGCCTTGACGACGCGCGCCAGTCCGCACACCCGCTCCGCCGTGATGGGATTGCGCTTGTGTGGCATGGCCGAAGACCCCTTCTGGCCCACCGCGAACGGTTCCTCGGCTTCGATCGTATCGGTCTTCTGCAGCGCACGCACTTCAGTTGCAGCCCATTCGGCTGTAGCGGCCACAGTCGCGAGCACCGCGAGCACGTGTGCGTGACGGTCACGAGCGATCACCTGCGTCGACGCCGGGTCGGGGGCTAAACCGAGTTCGCTGCACACGTATTGCTCGACGTACGGGTCGATGTTCGAGTAGGTGCCGACCGCGCCGGATATGGCGCCCCACGCGCAAGACAGCTCTCTGGCTTTGAACAGCCGGTGTTGAGCGCGCCAGAACGCCCAAGCCCAACTCGCCCATTTCATGCCGAAGACCATCGGCTCGGCATGGATGCCGTGCGTTCGTCCGACACAAAGCGTGTCACGGAACTCGAACGCTCTCCGCTTGCAGATCTCGCCAATGCGGCGAACGTCGCCGATCAGCAGGTCCATAGCCTGCACCATCTGGTAGCACAGCGCCGTGTCTCCAAGATCGCTCGAGGTCATGCCGTAGTGCACCCAGCGCGAAGGCTTGGGGTCTCCTTCGGCAAGACCGGCGTCGATGTTCTCGGCCATGTTCGTCAGAAAGGCGATCACATCGTGGTTGGTCTCGCGCTCGATCTCCTCAATGCGCGCGACATCGAAGGCCGCTCTCTCGCGAATGGTGGCGACATCTTCGGGTGGTATGACGCCCAGTTCGACCTGTGCCTCGCAGGCAAGGATCTCGATATGCTTCCAGATCTCGAACTTGTTCTCAAGCGACCAGATGCGACCCATCTCGGGCCGTGTATAGCGCTCGATCATGTGGTGTTGGACCCCCTGCGGTCGTCGACAAAGTGCTCGCGGCACACGGGGCGCCGCACCCCCATTATCGCCGAGTCGCGGGCCCACGGCCATGCGCTGCACCAGGCGTTGACTTGCAGTCTCTCAGACGCTTAACTTACATTATCGCTGGCGAGCGATTTCGTAGTTCGGGAGACTATTGCAGCAACGAACCTGGTTCTTGCCTTCCATCATTGCGTGCGCGGTTGCCGTGAGCTTCATCGTGGCTTCCTCCGCCTACGGCTACGACGAGAACAAGCCGTATCCCTACATGCCTAGCCACGCTGAAGGTGACTGTAACAATTGTCACACCAACGGCTGCGATTCATGCCATGCGCTCCACCTACCGGGCACGGATGACTATCGAGGTCCCCACGGTCTCTACTCCTCGGCAACGGCCAAGTGCGAAGTATGCCATACGGTCCACGACGCGGGCGGGACTCTCAAGCTGCTCCCCGGGAATACAATCAACGATACCTGCCTTACCTGCCACGATGGCACAGCCGGCAACGGCGTGTACGGGGCCTTGGTGGCCCGCGGACTTACGGTTGGCGGCGGTCACAGCATCGACTCGACCAACGCGGTGCCGGGTGGAGACGCGGCCACCGGCGGCAGTTCGACCAGAGTCTTTAAGGGCGAAGGCGGCTTTCTGACGTGCACTGATTGCCACAGCCCTCACGAAACCGACACGGTGGCGGCCTTCTTCGGCGACCGACGCCGGTCGACCAGGCCATATCCCATGTCCCGAAGCGAGGTCACCAACTCAACCAAGTTGCTGAAACAGAAGCCAACCGGCGCCACGACAAGCGTTCTGGAGTACGGCTCGGACTGGTGTCTGGCGTGCCATGCGGGAAGGGCTTCCGGCGACGCAGTTCACAACCACCCGGTTGAGACGGCGTCGAGCACGGCGAATCCGTACGTCTACCGCAACCTCCCCGTGGTCAACGCAGACACGCCGACTTCGGTCACGGTACTCGGTCAACTGGGAGGCAGACCCGCGATACGGGGATCAGGCAACCGCGGCTACTTGATGCCGTATCCCAGGACGGTGCAGCAGGCCGGGCACGCTCCCATCTGCATGCAGTGCCACGAAGACACCCGCGACGTCGGCGATCTAGATGCAGCGGGAGTAGCGGATGCGGTGCCGTCGGTGGTCACGACGCTGGACGGACGCAATGCGGCAGACAATCCGCGCTTCCAGAACTTCCCCCACGAGACGGAAAACGCATACATGGTCATCGAGAACGATGACGACCTGTGCCTGAACTGCCACCCGACGGGCGGCCTGCCCTAGGTACGACTCTCGGCTAGGTCAACCACGTACTCTGGAGCGAGCGTGTCGAGAAGAACTCGCGACGCGCGTCGGACTCGACGTTCAAGCGCTCGAATGCATCGTCCATGGCGCGGAGTCGCTGGGCGAGCGTCACCAGAAGATGCTTCGTGATCGGATCACACTGCATCCCCTCGAATGCGGCCTTGTCTATGACGCGAACCTCGGCCGCGCCGACCGCCTTCGCACTTGCAGAGCGTGACCTGTCGTCGAACAGGGCCATCTCGCCGAAGAAATCGTCGGGTCCGAGTACGGCAAGATCCGTGTCGTGCCCGTCTTGCGTGCGAAAGATGCGCACCCTGCCTGAGTGGATGACGTACATCTCGGAGCCCCGCTCGCCCTGCTTGAAGATCAGGTCACCGTCCGAGAAGGTCCGTCGCTGCTTGCGTTCGATTTTGCGATCCATACGCCAACCCCTTATCCGCGGGACAGTCGCGCAACGCTGAGACGTGAGTTGGTCCCACGCCGATGATACTACGCACACCGAGGCATTATGAACTGCCCTGGTGTCATATAGCCTCCACCCGCTGCCGTTCAGGATTCGTATGCGTTTCTTATGTGCGAGGGACTTCCCACGCAAGCTCTCTGGCCAATCCTCTGGTTGACCGGTCGCAATCGACCGGCATAGGGCAGGGGAGGGCGACGGCCGAAAAGGCCGCCTGAGGCGAGAGGGAACGTCATGCGAATCTTCAAAGATGTGTTTCGGAGGAAGATGCGGTCATTCCTCACCATTTCGGGAATCACGATCGGCGTCCTGGCACTCGTTGTGATGGGTGCCATGGCCGAGAAGCTCAACAAAATGGTGGATGGGGCCATCGACTACTACGAGGGCACCGTCATCGTGTCCGACGCGGCATCCGACGGGTACTACGGGGCGCCGGTCATGTCACTATCAGTGGCCGAACGCATCGAGGACATCGAAGGAGTCGGCGCTGTCTCGAGCAGTGTGAGCGTGCTGCTGGAGGAGCAAGAGGCCGGCATCAGCGTGGGGCCGCCGCCTTCAATCATCGGCGTGGACCTGAAGGGCACCGAGTACCAGGGTGTCAGGCTCGAAGTGGCCCAGGGACGCGACATAGGCTCGTCGGATCGAGGAGTAGTGGTCCTGGGTTCCGACCTCGTCAGACAACTCGACACCGACGTCGGAGAGACGGTGGAGCTTCGAGGCGAGAAGTTCAAGGTCATAGGCGTCTACGACAAGACGCTCAGTGTCCCGGACAGCGCAGCGTTCGTCTACCTCGACGATGCCCAAAGACTGTTCGCCTCCACGTTGCCGGCGGTGCTTCGTGACTCCGTCGACACGAAGGACCTGGTCACCGAGATAGCTGTGTACCCCGAGCCCAACGTCGATGCGGACGCACTGGCCGAGACGATCAACGAAGAGGTCGAGGGCGTCATAGCAATCGGGCCCACTGAGTGGACTGAATCGATGAAGCGCATGACCGCGACGTTCTCGGCAATCATGGTAGGGATCGCGTTCATCTCACTTCTCATCGGCGGCATGTCGGTCATCAACACAATGATGATGTCGGTCTCGGAGCGCGTGCGCGAGATTGGCATCCGCAAGGCGGTCGGGGCGTCGACCGGCCACATCGTGAGACACTTCATCGCCGAATCCGCCGTAATCGGATTGGTGGGCGGTCTTCTCGGACTCGGCCTCGGTGCCGCGTTGGCTGCAACCGGTAACGCCGCAGGCGAGGCGAGCGGGACGATCCTGTTCTTGGTCTCCCCCAGACTCGCCCTGGGGTCGGTCGCGTTCGCTGTGGTCCTGGGAGTGATCGCCGGACTCTATCCCGCGGTCCACGCCTCGCGCCTCGACCCGGTAGTCGCCTTCCGGCGCGCGTAGCCCTGAACTGTCGGCGAGCGGCAAGCAGAAGACTCGATACTCGAAGGAGAGACTAGTCATGAAGACGATCATCAAGGCCAAGGGAGTCACCAAGCGCTATCGGCTCGGCAAGAACAACTTCGTTGACGCACTGCGCGGCGCGACGCTCGAGATCGGGCAAGGCGAGATGGTGGCCATCATGGGGCCGTCGGGCTCGGGTAAGTCCACGCTGATGCACATCCTCGGATGCCTCGACCGGCCGAATTCGGGAGAGGTCTATCTGGGAAGCCGCCGGGTGGACGACCTTCGAGGGCGACACCTCACCAAGGTCCGGCAGAAGGGTGTCGGCTTCATCTTCCAGGGGTTCAATCTGATCTCAACCATGACCGCACTCGAGAACGTATCGATCGCGGCTGAGTATGCGGGCATGGGCAGGAAGAAGGCCCACGAGAAAGCGCGCGAGCTTCTCGGACTTGTGGGACTCTCCGACAGGTTGAACCACATCCCGAGCGAACTGTCCGGCGGACAGCAGCAGCGCGTGGCCATCGCGAGGGCGCTCATCAACGATCCGCTGGTTCTTCTAGGCGACGAGCCCACGGGTGATCTCGACACCGTGACTTCGGACGAGATCGTGAAGCTCCTGCGCGACATCAACACCCGTACCGGCACGACCTTCGTCCTCGTAACGCACAACCCGGAAGTCGGCGAGGCCTGTGACCGCGTCATCCGCATGCGCGACGGGGTCGTCGTCGGTACCGAGGCCGTTGCTGCGGAGGCCGCGGCCGTGTGCTCGGCCGGCACCACACTCCCAGCACCCGTTCCTGCGTAGGCGAACGCACACGCGATGGAGGGCGGCCCACACGTCGGGTCGCCCTCCTTGCTGCGTGCCTGCCAAGACCAGGCGGGGTACGATTGACCTGGACGATGGCCGCAGGAAAGGCAGGACCGTGAAGGGACGCATCCTCGTCGTCGACGACGAAGAGACCATCCGGGACGTCGTCCGCATGAACCTGGAAGCGGAAGGCTACTCTGTCGATCAGGCCGAGGACGGCGAGACCGCCCTGGGTCTCTTCGACCCTTCGGCGCACGTCCTGGCAATCGTCGACATCATGCTTCCGGGAATCGACGGATACGAGGTTGCCCGGCGTCTTCGATCTCAGTCCGACGTGCCGATCATGATGCTTTCGGCGAAAGACACCGACGTCGACAAGGCCGTGGGACTCGGCATCGGGGCCGACGACTACCTGACCAAGCCGTTCAGCCCGCTCGAACTGGTCGCGCGCTCGAAGGCGCACGTGCGACGACTGATGGCGACACGCGAGAAGACCGGAGGAGCCGAGGTTGCGGAACCCGGCGACGAGGTTGTCGAAGCCGGGCCTATCCGGGTTGACACGGCCACGTACTCGGTCACCGTTCGCGGCGAGCCGGTGGAGCTCACCGCCAAGGAGTTCGAGATACTGCGCCTCCTCGCCTCGCATCCCGGGCGCGTCTATACCAAGGCCCAGATCTACCAGCTGGTGTGGGAAGAGGACTTCGGCGGTGACTACTCTACCGTGCAGGTCCACGTCCGTAGACTGCGCACCAAGATCGAAGAGGACCCCTCGGACCCGAAGATCATCGGCACCGTGTGGGGTATCGGCTACAGATTCGAGCGCGGAGCTGTTCGTTGATGGACGCGCTCATCCTCGCCGTTCTCGTGCTGATATCGCTCGCCCTCGCTTCGGCGCTCGTGTGGGCTACCGCGAGACTGACGGGGGCTTCCCGACGAGTCGCCAAGCTGCGCGCCGCGGTCTCCCAGATGCGCGCTGGAAACCTGGCACACCGCGCGGTGGTTGCAGGATCGGACGGAGTCGCCGCGCTGGCAGACGATATCAACGAATGGGCCGAAGAGATCCAGTCGGAACGCGAAGACGAACGCAACAGGGATGCCGCGCACAAGCGTCTGATCTCGAACATCTCGCACGACCTGAGAACACCCATCACATCGATCGCCGGCTACGTGGACGCGCTCGAGCGCGGGCTGGGTGACGACCCCAAGCGACACGTGGACGTTCTCGTCAAGAAGACGGCGGAGTTGACCGCGCTCACCGAGGACCTCTTCTTCATGACCAAGCTCGACTCAGGCGACCTGCAACTCCAGCTTCGGCCAGTGCGTCTCGACGAGATAGTGCGCCAGACACTTCTCGGCTTCGAGCAAGACCTTGCCTCCCGGGGAGTCACCGTCACTGCGGACATTCCGGATTATCCGTGCGTCGTGCAAGCGGACGAGTCGGCCCTGCGTCGCGTGCTCACCAATCTCATGGCCAACAGCCTCAGACATGCGAAAGGCATGACTCGGTTCTCGGTCGCGGTGCTGACGTCCGCCGACGGATGTGGGGTCCGCATAAGCGACGATGGAGCGGGGTTCACGAAGCGAGTCGAAGACCTGTTCGAACGTGGCGCGAAGGCCGGCCCCGGTGGTGGTTCGGGGCTAGGACTGTCGATCGCCCACGACCTCGCCGAGCGCATGGGCGCTTCGATTTCAGCACACAGCGAACCCGGCGAGGGCACCGCGATCACGCTCGAGTACTCAAAGGAGCAGTGATGCGAAGCACCCGAGCCATGTATGGGAAACGTATGCAACCCGCAACACGCCCTTCAGCTGTGGGCGGGAGGATACATGTAGGGCATCCCGCCTGTCTGCCAGGAGGTGGGCAGCGTGGCTGAAGGGAGACGCGAGATGGACTACATGAAGATGCTCAAGGACGCTTTCAGGGTGACGTGGCGCTACAAGGTGCTGTGGATCTTCGGACTTCTCGGAGGCACGGCTAGTTCGTTCTGGCTGAACGCGCCCGGCGGCGACTACCAGGACTATGGAACCGTTCGGTACGAGCTGTCCGACCAGGAGGGACAGGAGATCCTGGACGCACTGCGCGAAGTCGGTATCTTGCCGCACACCGTCCAAACCTTCCAGGACCTCGTGCCGCTTCTCATCGCTATCGCGGTGACGATCCTCGTGATCGCTCTCCTGGTGACGATCGTGCGTATCGCCGCCCAGGGAGGCCTTGCGCACCTCACAAATGAGGCGCTCAGGGAAGGTGAGGTTCGCGCAGGAGCCGGTTGGCGCGCAGGGTTCTCGAACTGGTTCCGTGTATTCGGGATCGGCTTCCTGCTTGCACTGCCGGTCGTGGCCGTCGGTCTTCTCGCTGGCGCGGCGCTCGTCGTGATGCTGGTCTCGGTAGCCGGCTCGAGCTCCGAACCCGTCGTCCCGCTCATCCTCACTGCGCTGACGCTCGTACCGCTCCTGATCCTGCTCCTCTCGGTGGCGGGAGTCATAGTGCACATGCTGCGGGAGGTCGCGATTCGTCATGCCGTCTTGAGCAACGCGACGGTGACCGATTCGATCGCGATGGCGTGGCGAAGCCTGTGGGGCCGCAAGGGCGTGTTCACGACATGGCTCATGCTGTGGCTGGTGTCGATCGGCTTCGGCATCGTGGGACTGATCGCCGTCGCTCCGTCTGTCATACCGATCGTCGTCGGAATCGCCACGCAGTCGTGGACGCTAGTCGCACTCGGCGCCCTCCTGGCAGTGCTCATCGGGCTTCTGGTCGGCGCGCTTCAAGGAACGTTCAACGCCACAGTGTGGACAGCCCTCTACGGGCGCTACATCACCGGCACCCTGCCAGCCGGAGAGGCCGATGCCTAGCGTGACATCCACAACGGACGTCGTGATCCGGACGCGGGGGCTGTCGAAGGACTACCACCGCGTCCGGGCTGTGGATGGGCTGGACCTCACCGTGCAGCGAGGGGCGATCTATGCGTTGGTCGGCCGCTGCGGTTCGGGCAAGACAACCGTCGCGCGCATGCTGCTCGGACTCATCTTGCCGACCGTCGGCGAAGCATATGTATTGGGGAGGCCGGTGCGCCGAACCGAAGTCGAGATCCGCGAGCGCGTGGGATACCTCCCCGACAAGTCGGCGTTCTACTCCGGCCTGACCGCAAGAGAGACCCTGGAGGTTCAACGACGGCTCTTCGGCATTCGTGCTCGACGCCGAATCGACGAGGTGCTCGATGTCATGGGCATGCTCGACTGCGGCGACCGCAAAGTCCGGCACCTGTCCGAAGACGAACGCCAGCGCCTCGGCATCGCCCGTGCGCTGCTCCACGAACCGGAACTACTCGTACTGGACGAGCCGGCGCAGCGACTCGACGCCGTCAGCGTGCGAAACCTCCGCGAGCTGCTGGAGCATCTCGTGTTCGAGCGACAGGTCACCGTGTTCTTGTGCGACCAGGACATCGGCTTCGCCGAACAGGTCGCCACACGTATCGGCGTGCTTCACAACGGCCGGCTGGCCCAGGATATGGACAGCTCCGAGGTGGGCGAGCATCGCCGCGACTACCTCGAGGTGACCGTGTCGGACTCCCGTCGGGCGGCGTGGCTGATCGAGGAGCTCCTCGACCTCGACGACTACGCGGTTCTGAGGGACGGCGTTCTGCGCATCTACGAGAGCCTCGACAGGAGTGCGGAGATCAACAGGTGCCTTCAGGAGAACGGCATCGACGTGAGCCGGCTCACGACCGAGAGGGCGACGCTGGAAGAGTACTTCGTGGACGTCACGGGTGCCGACGAAGAGGGTGAGCAGTGATGGCCGCAGTCTTCTCGGCAGAGTTGATGAAGCTCCGTCGCTCCTGGATGCCGGCGGCGACCGTACTGACTGCCATCGCCGGTCCCGTGTTCGCGGCGCTCGCCGTTTGGGCGGTCCTCACGCTCGAGCAAAGCAACGTCCCCGTCCCGCAGATAGACGTGACGTGGTCGAGCTTCCTCGTCGAAGGCGGCAGCTTCACGATCCTATTGGTCTTCTTTGCGGTGATGCTGGCGTGCGCCTACGTCTTCGGCCGAGAGTACCAAGAAGGCACCCTAGAGATACTTGCGGCAGCTCCTCTGCGCTCCTCAGACATCGTGTTCGGGAAGCTTGCTGCGTTACTTGCCTGGACTGCCGCCGTGTCCGCAATCTCTTTTGCAGCCAGCATCGTTGCGGGCTACGCGGTCGGCATGGGACCGCTCGCCGCCGGTGACCTCTGGAGCGCGTTTGGCATCCACGTCCAAAGGACACTGGTGTGCTTCTCGGGGCTTCCGCTCGTTGGCTGGATCGCGATGAGAGGCCGCGGACTCCTGCTTCCTGCAACCTTCGGAGTCACGACGGTGTTCGCAGCCGTCTGGCTGCGTTCGCTTCCGCCCGCGCGCTACATACCCTATCTGATGCCCGCCGCAGGAACTCCAGAGTCCGGGGTGGCGTTTCCGGCAGCGTCCTGGATTCTGGTCGTGCTCACAATGGTCGCCGGAATGGCGGTCAGCCTTTGGGAGATGACTACACAAGACGCGGTGTGAGGCGATCGCTCTTGCCCGCTCTTCCCTCTCAACGGGCATACACTCCCCTGAGGAGGTGGCGCCGATGTTCGAAGCCAAAGTCATCACGACCGAAACGGCAACGGTCGCCTACGTCACGATGCGGGGTCCCTATGCGCAGATCCCCGAAACGATGGGACGACTGTACGGATGGATCGGCCAGCACGGGCTCACGCCGGTCGGCATGCCCGAGGGAGTGTACTTCACGGATCCTGCCGAAGTACCCGAGGCAGAGGCGCTGTGGGAGGTCAGAGCGCCCGTCTCGGGTGACCCCGCCGAAACGGAGCCCGACGAGAGCGGTATCGGCGTCAAGCGCATCGAGCCCGTGACCGCGGCATCGACGATGTACAAGGGGCCCTACAACGACATAGCTCCGACGTACGAGGCGCTTGTCGGCTGGATCGCGGAGAACGGCTACGAGATCAGCGGGCCTCCGAGCGAGCTGTACTACTCGGACGCGGAGAAGGTGCCGCCTTCGGAGTACCTCACGGAAGTCAGAATACCCATCGCGGGAGGCTAGTGGCAGCCGCAAGGCAGACGCGTGGCGTCACGACTCGCCGGCATCCAGAATACGCACCTCGCCCACGTCGCCGTCGACCTCGATGAGCTGACCGGTCCTGATGAGCCTTGTGGCGGGTCCAACGTTGGCCACGGCCGGAATACCGTACTCGCGCGCGATGATGCTCAGTAGGAGCGAAACGCGCTGGAAGCCGACTTGGTGGCATCAATGACGATCGAGACGCCTCTGTGCCCGTCAGCGATCCAGCCGCGGAGAGACTCCAGCGCCAAGCATCTCGTTGAGTGACCGCTCGCGGGCGCGACGCATCGCGGAGACCGAAACGCGCGAGCCGTCGTTGCCGCAATCCTTCTCGGCTGCGCTGGGCGCCTCGATGCACACCGCCATAGAGCGGTGTCCGCCCAGTGGGACCCGCGTGCAGAGAATGTATTCCATCGTCGACTCCTCGTTTCGCTGTGTTTGTGTACCCCGATTCTGATTATTCTGACTTCTCCCCGAGAGATGTCAAGAGCCAGGTGCAGAAGAGTACTCCGGCTCACAGTCATCTGCAGGACATACATCCTGCTCACTGCATATGCACTGCGAGGTTCGAACAAGCACCATCCGTCAGATTCCTGACGCATTCCATTTGCACATTCTGATTTGTTGGTATATTCTGATTGCATTGGTCCGCAGAAGACCCACGGAGGCAACCATGGCCGAGAACGAATCCTGCAAGAGTGACTGCGCTGAGGAGTGCTGCTCCCTGGAAGCAGTCGTCACGATAGACGAGCGCGGCCAGTTCGTCCTGCCGAAGGACCTGCGCACGCGCGCCGGTATCGAGCCTGGGGACCGTCTGGCAATCGTCGCCTATCCCAAGTCCGGCGGCGGCATCTGCTGCATCACACTCGTCAAGGCGGACACCGTTGCCACGGCTGTCCAAGACGTGATCCGCCCCGCAATCGGCCAGACCCGGCCGGAGAAGGAGTGACACCGAATGACAACCCACGACGAAGACGCGATCAAAGAGGCCGTGAGGGGCCGATACGCCAGTCACGCACGGGCCAAGACGTCCTGCTGCGATACTCCGTGTGCGTGCAACACGGACGAGACTCCCGCCATCGCTGACTACGACGCGCAGGATCTCGCCGCACTCCCCGCCGAAGCGAACCTTGGCCTGGGATGTGGCAACCCGCTGGCGTTCGACTCGATCCTGCCAGGCGAGACCGTGGTCGACCTAGGCTCGGGCGGAGGCATCGACTGCTTCTTGGCCGCTCGAAGAGTGGGCCCGGAGGGCCTGGTCATCGGCGTGGACATGACCGCCGAGATGGTGCTGCTCGCACAGCGCAACGCCGAGCGCGACGGCTACACCAACGTCGACTTCCGACTCGGCGAAATCGAGGACTTGCCGATCGACACCTCCTCGGCAGACCTCGTCATCTCCAACTGCGTCATCAACCTCGTTCCCGACAAGACACGCGCTTTCGCCGAAGCTTTCCGCGTGCTCAAGCCCGGCGGTCGCATCTCGGTCTCGGACATCGTCACGTCGGCGCCGATCCCCGAGATCGCGCGCGGATCCGTGAGCGCGTACGTCGCCTGTCTAGGCGGCGCACTCGTCTTGGAGGACTACATTGCTGCAATCGGTGCCGCCGGCTTCGAGAACGTGAGCGTTGTCGCCGACTCAAGCCTGTGCACCAGCACGGAGGAGGCCGAGGAGCTGCTCGCAGCGATCGACCTGGATTCCCTGGGTGGGCTGTCGCGGGAAGAGGCGCTGCGTGCAGCGACCCTCTTCCACAGCATTACCGTGAACGCGCGAAGGCCCGTCTAGGTTTCGTCGGGCTGCACCGCGATCAAGAAGGACTACGTATCCCAGGAAGACTCCGTTGTCGTCTGGCACCGGCCTGGGTCGGCAAAGGTGACCCAATCTCGCCAGAATCGTACTCCTCACGGCGCCTGCAAGAGTCTACACTCTGTCGCGAGGAGGGGTTGCCGTGTCCAAGCGAATTCACTACATCGATTGGCTGCGCGTGCTCGCGGTGCTGCTCTTGTTCCCGTTCCATACGTGGCGGGTATTCGACGTGGAAGCCTTCTACGTCAAAGGCGCCGAGTCCGTGCCCCTGACGTACGTGCTCGGCTTCATCAGCGCGTGGCACATGCAGTTGCTCTTCGTCCTCGCCGGCGCGTCGACATACTTCGCGCTCGGCAAACGCTCGGGAGCCCAGTATCTCGGTGAGCGAGTCAAGCGGCTGCTGGTACCCTTCCTGTTCGGCTGGCTCGTGCTCGTCACGCCGCAGACCTGGATCGGCGCGAAGCTCAACGCCGGATACACGGATTCGCTTTGGAGCTATGTGGCCAACGGCGACTTCCTGGTGCTCAACGTCCGTGAGGGCGGTGACTACTGGGGCGGCTTCGGACTGGGCCATTTGTGGTTCATCTTGTTCCTTTTGGTGCTTTCACTGGTTGCGCTGCCGCTGTTTCTCTGGGGACGGGGCGAGAAGGGGTCGGCG
>Ga0224495_10000913_pt1 | contig 22122 bp, 14 predicted proteins | sample SF_Jul11_sed_USG_FD_168128 | JGI IMG/M metagenome (GOLD analysis project Ga0224495, IMG submission 168128) | Sediment microbial communities from San Francisco Bay, California, United States - SF_Jul11_sed_USGS_4_1 | ecosystem: Environmental > Aquatic > Marine > Sediment | place: USA: California...
TGGGGGCCCTTTACCCTGGCGGCCCAGCTTGTGGGGGTGGAGCAGATGATGCGGGCCACCTTCAAGGACAAGGCGCTGGTGGAGGCCTCCTGCGCGTTCGCCGTCAAGATGCTCCAGGCCATATATACCCCCATTATCGAGGATGGAACCCTGGAGATGATCTCCATGGCCGACCCCACCGCCTCCGGCGACTTGATCTCCCGCAAGCAGTTCGAAAAATTCGCCCTCCCTCCGTTGCAGCAGATGAGCAAATGGGCCCACGAGCGGAAGGTGAAGGTTCTTCTGCACATTTGCGGGGATACCAACAACCGGCTGGATCTCTTCCCGCTGACGGGGGTGGATTGCATAAGCCTGGACCACAAGGTGGACATAACCCGGGCCAAGGCGGAGATTGGGAACAAAATGTGCATTGCAGGTAATATGAACCCGGTGGCGACACTGGAACGGGCCTCTGTCGAAACTGTCCGTGACGAGGCGCTAAAAGGGCTGGACGCCGCGGCGGGCAATGGGGCGTTTATTCTGATGCCTGGTTGCGATCATCCGCCCACGGTTCCGGAAGAGAACCTGAAGACATTTTACGACACAGCGAAAAACTATAAGTATTAGATCAGGAGAGCAAATGACTAACAACACGATGACCGCCAGGGAGCGGGTGCTCCGGACGTTGAAAGGGGAGAAGGTCACGCCGGTTCCCTGCTTCTCCGGAGTGGGCAACGTCACCACCAAGGGGCTGGATAAGCTCGGCTACAGATTCGCGGATCTGCACAACGACGCAAAAAAGATGGCCGAGGCCGGCATGAGCACCTGGGAGCTTTTCGGGTATGAGTGCGTGGTGATTCCCTTCGACCTGTGCATGGAGGCCGAAGCCCTGGGCTGCGTGATGAATCCTTATGCGGAGACCAACGAGCTTCTTTACCCCACAATCAAGGAAAAGAGCAAGCTGACCTCCGAGCAGTTGCGCCAGGCGGCCACGCCGGAGCTTTTGACCAAGGGAAGGATACCCATGATCATCGAGGCGGCCAGGCTGGTGCGCGAAAAGGTGGGGGACAAGGTGGCCATCGGCTCCTATGTGCTGGGGCCCTTTACCCTGGGGGGGCAGATAAACGAACTGGAGCCCCTGCTCAAGGGGGCGCTGAAGAAACCGGACGAGATGCTAGAATATCTCGACGCCATGGCCGACGTCATCATCCTGGTGGCCAATCATCTTTTGAAGAACGGGATAGATTATGTGAGCGTTCGGGAGATGGGCGCCACGTCGGATGTGCTGAGCCCCAGGGTGTTCAAGAAGGTCATTTTCCCATCGTTGAAGAAAGTGGCCGACAAGGTGGCCTCCCCCACCATCCTGCACATCTGCGGCTCCGTGCTGCCGGTGATAGACATGATGGCCGAGTGCGGGTTCGACGCGCTCTCCATCGACTCCAAGACACCCATGAAAGAGGCCCGCGCCAAGGTCGGGGAGAAGACGGTGATTCTGGGCAACTTCAATCCCTTCGCCGCGCTGAACACCGGCTCCGCCGACGAGGCCTATAACATAGCGGCCCAGTGCGTGAAGGATGGCGTCAACGGGGTGCATCCAGGGTGCGACATCTGGCCCACGGCCAAGCCGGAGAATATCGAGGCGATGATCCGCGCGGTCCGGGAAACGAGTATATAAAAAAAACTGCAAGGAAACGGAGAAAATAAAAATGGGCATGGACAAAGCTAAAAAAGATGAACTCCTGAAGAAACTGGCTCAGGGGGTGGTGGAGTTCGAGGATGACGAGGTGCGCGACGCCGCCCAGGAATGGGTGGACACCGGCGAGGACACCTACGACGCCATATTCGAGGGCCTGGTGGCCGGCATGGAGGAGGTGGGCAGGCTCTTTTCCGCCCAGGAGTATTTCGTGCCGGAGATGCTGATGGCGGCCGATTCGCTGTACATCGGGCTGGATATTTTAAAACCCCACATGATTCCCCGCGACAGCGGCGTGAAGGGCACCGTGGTCATCGGCACCGTGCAGGGGGACGTGCATGACATCGGCAAGAACATCGTGAAGATGATGTTCGACGTGGCCGGATTCAACGTCTTCGACCTGGGGCGGGACGTGCCGCTGGAGGACTTCCTCAAAAAGCAGCTGGAGACCAATTCGGACATCGTCTGCCTGTCGGCCATGATGACTACCACGATGATGGGAATGCCCAAGGTCATCGAGATGATCCGCCAGAAGAATCCAAACTGCAAGATCATGATCGGCGGCGCGCCCATCACCGACGATATCGTGGGCAAGTTCGGCGCCGACGCCACCGCCAAGGACGCGTCCAACGCGCTGGAGGAGGCGGTGAAGATGATCGTATCCCTGCGGGATATCCAGAGGGAAGCTCAGGCCAATAAAGGCTGACGGCGGAAAAAGATCCGCTTTTGTCAAATATGGGAAAGTTGCGCCCGGGCGCCTGTGAGGGCCAGTGGGAGCGATAGTGGAGATGGACGAAATGAACGAGTATACGGTGATTTTCCAACCCTCCGGCCGCAGGGGGAAGATAAAGGAGGATACCAACCTGCTGGAGGCCGCCAGGAGCCTGGGTGTGGAGATCGAATCGATATGCGGCGAGAAGAAAACCTGCGGCAAGTGCAAGATCCAGGTGGAGGAGGGCTTCTTTGAAAAATACGGGGTGGACTCCAAGGTGGACCACCTGACCGGCTGGACCAAGGATGAGCAGAGAATGCTCACCACCGCCGAAAAAGAGAACAAATACCGCCTCTCCTGCCTGGCCCACGTGAAAGGCGACCTGCTGGTCTTCGTGCCGGAGGAGAGCCGCGGCGGCCAACAGGTGGTGCGAAAGAAGGCTGGCAAGCTGCGGCACAAGCCAGACCCCGCCCTGACCATCCACTATATAGAGATGGCGCCACCCACCCTTCATGACCCGCTGGACGACTTTCTGCGGATCAAGAACGCCCTGAAAGAACAGCATGGCGTGGACGCCGACAGGGTGGATATATTATGCCTGCGGGACATGACGATGACCCTGCGCAAGGCGGATTGGAAAGTGACCGTGTTCCTGTGGCAGGGGGAGATTGTCCGCGTGGCGCCGGGGAAGGTGGAGACATACTATGGAATCGCCGTGGATATCGGCACCACCACCGTGGCCGCGTACCTGACGGACATGAAGACCGGCCGCGCCGTGGTGACCGACTCTAAAATGAACCCCCAGGTGATATTCGGCGAGGACGTGATGAGCCGGATAACCTACGCCATGCAGCACCCTGGCGCTGGGCTGGAGAAAATGCACGGCGCCATCATCAACACGCTCAACGAGATGATCGGCAACCTCACGGCCGAGCATATGATAACCCGGGAGGATATCCTGGAGATGGTGCTGGTGGGGAACACCGCCATGCATCACATCTTGCTGAAGCTGGACCCGCAATTTGTTGGGGTGGCGCCTTTTCCCACGGCCATGGCCAAGGCGGTGGATATAAAGGCCCGGGACCTGGGGATAAACATCCACAAATCCGGAAATATCCATGTGCTGGCCAACGAGGCCGGCTTCGTGGGGGCCGACAACTGCGCCGTGCTGATCAACGAGGAGCCTTACAACTCCGAGGAGATGGTGCTGATAATCGACATCGGCACCAACGGCGAGCTTTTGTTCGGCTCCAGGAAAACCGGCGTGGTCTCCTGCTCGGTGGCCACGGGCCCGGCGCTGGAGGGGGCGCAGATCAAGTTCGGCATGAGGGCCGCGCCCGGCGCCATAGAGAAGGTGGAGATAGACCAGGAGACGCTGGAGCCGCGCTTTAAGGTGATTGGCAAGGCGCACTGGAATATCCATATCGAGGAGATCGACGCCAAGGGGATATGCGGATCGGGCATCATAGACGTGGTGGCTGAAATGTTCCGCACCGGGATCATCGACAAGGGTGGAAGGTTCAACAAGTTCGCCCCATCACCCCGGATAAGGAAAGAGCCGGACACAGGCATGAACGAGTATGTGCTGGCGTACAAGGATCAGACCTCCATCGGCAAGGATATAGTGGTGACCCAGGGAGATGTGCGGGCCATCCAGCTTGCTGTGGGCTCCATATACGCCGGCGCCGTGATCATGATGCGGGAGCTCAACTGCGCCAAGGTGGATAAGGTGATCCTGGCCGGCGCCTTCGGCAGCCACTTAAACCAGTTCTCCTGCCTGATCATGGGGATGTTCCCGGATTGCGCCATGGAGAATATCTATTCCGTGGGCAACGCCGCCGGCGATGGCGCCCGGCTCTGCCTGATCAACAAGCTCAAGCGCAAAGAGGCCGACGAAATGGCCCGGAAGGTGCGCTATCTGGAGCTTACCGTGTTCAAGGATTTCGAGCGGGTATTTATGAAGGCGATGCAGTTTCCCCACATGGAGGACCCATTCCCCACCATCCAGCATGTGCTCAACGAAATACCGGACTGGAAGAAGATCGTCAAGGAGCGGGAGGCGGAGGAAAAAGCCAAGGCGCAGTAATCCGCGCGGCTTGAAACAGTTCCACCTCCATTAAGGCAAAGGGTGGCGGATGTGATGGCCGGAGTGGTAATTAACTGGGGCGTTTTTCACAGACCGCCCCTGATGAAGGAGAGGAAAAGATGAAGAAACTTGGAATGTGCGTGGTGGGCCTGGGCTTTGTCGGGGGTCAGGCCCACGCTCCGTCGGTGAACAAGATCGAAAACGCCGAGCTGGTGGCCGTATGCGACATGAACGACAAGCTGGCCACCAAGTATTCCCAAAAGTACGGCTGCAAGAAGTACCTGAGCGTCAAGGAGGCGCTGACGGACCCCGCCATTGACGCGGCCATCATCGCCGTCCCCACCCCATTCCACTACGCCGTGGCCATGGATTTTATCAAGGCCGGCAAGCATATCCTGCTGGAGATGCCCCTGGGCGTGGACATGGCCCAGACCAAAAAAGTCATCGCCGCGGCAAAGGCCGCCAAGGTGACGCTGATGCCTTCATTGAATTTCCGATTCGCTCCCATATACCAGCGGGTGAAGGAGATGATCACCAAGGACAAGGTTCTGGGCAAGGGCCCCGTGGCCATCCACTACCGCGAATACATCTCCGCCAACCTGCTGGCCGCCCAATGGCCGCCGAGCAGTTGGGCCTGGGACAAGAAAAAGTCTGGCGGGCCGCTGTTCACCCTGTCGGTATGGAGCATAGACCTGTTCCGCTGGCTTTTGGGCGCGGAGATCAAGCAGCTGCACGCCGTGGCGGAGAACCACAAGCTGCCGGCATATGGCGGCACCCACGGATACATGGGCTACGCCGTGGCCGAGTTCACCAACGGGACTATCGTTTCCGCCCAATATTCCGGCGGCGTGGCCAAGGATCAGACCATCGTCACCATGGAGTTGATCGGCGAGAACACCAACATCCTCTCGGCCGTGGATACGCACACCATAAAGCTGGCCGCCGACGATCCGAAAGAGACTGTGTACAAGGTAGACGTCTCCGGCCCGAAAGTGTGGGGGCATTACCAGGAGGTGGAGCATTTTGTCGCCAGCGTGCTGGCGGGCAAGGCGCCGCAGATCACCCCGGAGGATGGCCGCATCGCCACGGAGGCGGGGGTGAAGATCGCCAAGATGTATCGGCAACTGTAGCAGGGTTGTCCCCGGCGGCCTGGGCCTTGCTTATTAGGTCTGCGGTGTTGTACCGTAGGCTAAGAGGTGTTTTTGTTATGGTGGATGCCGCGCATCAGCGATTAGCTCCCAGGCTGGAGAAATTGAAGGAGAAGATACTCCTCGACATGCCACCGGGGATGAAGAAGAAAATCGCAGATTATCTGGACTATTTGAACCGCGCGGGTGGCGAATTATTGGCCGGCGCCGTCAGGACAGGCCAGAGGGCTCCAGACTTCATGCTCAAGAATATTGACAACTTCGACGTGAGCCTGCAAGAGGAGCTGAAAAAAGGCCCGGTGGTCCTCTGCTATTACAGGGGAGAGTGGTGCCCCTTCTGCCAGGAGGAGCTCAAGGCATTGCAGGAGATTTATCCTCGGATTCGCCAGTTGGGCGCCGAGTTGATATCGGTCTCCCCGCAAAACGAGGAATATACGCGCTCCACTGCCAGCAAATTGGCTCTAACTTATCAGGTGCTCCGCGATCCCGGCGCAAGTCTGTCGGATCTATATGGGTTGACCATAGCCATCGACGAACCGATGAGAGAGGCGTTCAATGAGATGGGGCTTCGTCTGGAGGAATATAACGATGATTTGTCCTACAAGCTGCCTGTACCGGCGGCTTATGTCATCCGCCCCGATGGCATGATTATCTATGACTTCATTGACGCGGACTATACACGGCGAGTGGAGCCGCAAATGATCCTCGACAAGTTGAAAGAGGTTGTGCCGTGACGCTTTTCACAACTCGTTTTCTCGCAAGGGTGATATGAGCGATCCGCTGCTGATCAACGGCGTCGAGATCGAGGAGACTTTCGCCGAAGCCTTCCCCATGCACTGGGCCAGGGTTGTGGTCACCGCCGTGGACAAATACTGGCTGGGCAAAGCCGTGGACTCGGCCACGGGGTTTGCCACCTCCATCATAGGCTGCGGCGTGGAGGCCGGGGTGGAGGGCTATCCGCGGCAGACGCCCGACGGCAGGCCAGGCGCCAACCTGTTGTTTTTCACCATGGGGAAAAAGGGGCTGGAGGAGCAGCTCATCAGCAGGATCGGCCAGGCGATCATGACATGCCCCACCACCGCCGCCTATAACGGCGCGGATTCGGAAAACATGATGAACATCGGCGGCAAGCTCCGCTTTTTCGGTGACGGTTTCCAAATGTCCAAGGTCATCGGTGGCCGGCGATTCTGGCGCATACCGGTGATGGAGGGGGAGTTTGTGGTGGAGGAGTCCTTTGGCAGGCAGAAGGGGATCGGTGGGGGAAATTTCCTCATCCTGGCTAATTCGCAGGAATCGGCGCTCCAGGCCGCCCGGGAAGCGGTGAAGGCCATCGAGACCATCCCCGGCGTCATCCTTCCCTTTCCTGGTGGAGTGGTCCGCTCCGGCTCAAAGGTCGGCTCCAGATATAAATTTCTAAAAGCCAGCACCAACACTCAATATTGCCCCTCTGTCCAGCGGCAAACCGAGACAAAGCTGCCAAAGGGGATCAACAGTGTGCTGGAGATCGTCATCGACGGTATAGACGAAGACTCGGTAAGTTGCGCCATGGAGACCGGGATAGTGGCCGCATGTGGCGTGGAAGGCGTCAAAAGGATCAGCGCAGGGAATTATGGCGGCTCCCTGGGGCCTCACATTTTTGGATTGCATCCAATATTAAAAAAGGTATAATGCCGAGAATCGAACAAGTAATGTTTGATTCGCAGGCGAATCGCCTTTACGGCGCCCCATACCCCTTCCCCAAGCCGTAAGGGCGATCCGCCCTTTTTTTTGCTACAATCCTTGGCATGGCTCCAATTACACCGCTCAAGCTTTATCCCACCGCCCAGCGACTGGCGGAGGCGATAAACACGATGGTGGGCCGGGCAGGGGGCGCCGCCAGGTTGATCCCAGGAATGATGACAATCCAGGCTTTCGAGCGTAGGCTCTACCAGGAGTTGGCGGGCCCTCGCCAGATGGCTGGAGGGTTTCTCCGCTCGCTGCTGCTGTCCAAGGTGTTGCAGGATATCTATGGCAAGGATGGGGCCGGCGGCGTCTTTGCCGGTGCGTGGCGGTTTCCTGGTTTCATCCACGCCATGCTGGAGTTGTTCGATCAACTGGGCGCTGGGATGGTGCGCCCTGCGGACCTGCAGAAAATATCCGGCTACGCCCCCGCCAAGGAGAAGGAGATCATATCCATCCTTGTCGCCTATGAGGAGCAGCTTGGCCGCCTGGGGGCCGAAGATGGCGCCATGGCCCACCGGGGGCTGATAGAGCGGATCAACCGCGCCGGGACCACTCCATTTCTGGCCCGGTTCTCCTCCATAGACCTGGAGGATATCTACCAGTTCACCCCATACCGGTTCGAGCTCTTCCGCGCCCTGGCCAGGCGCCATAACGTGCGGATTTTCGCCCCGGCGCCAGACTCGCGCAGGGGGGCCTTTGGCTTTCTTACGGATAACCTTTCCAAGTTCGAGGAACTCGGAGACGAGGCCGGGAAGCTGGAGATCCAATTCACTCAATCCTCGCCGGGGCCTTTGGAAAATGTAAAGAGGTGGATTTTCGAAATGGACCCGGACCGTCAGGCGCAGGCCATGGAGGAGAAACCTCCGGTCACCATTCTCTGCTGCTCTTCCAGGTACCGGGAGATTGAGGAGATCGGGCGGCGGATTTTGCGATCCAAAAAGCAGGCCGGATGGGCCTGGAGCGATTTTATACTGGTCATGCGGGAGACCGGGCCTTACGCGGCCATCGTGGAGGATGTGTTCGGCAGATACTCGATACCATTCTTCATGAAGAAGGGGATTCCCCTGAGCCAGGCCCCGCTGGTGCGGGCGGCGCTTTCCGGATTTGTGGCGATAGACTCCAACTTCGCCCGGGAGGACATTCTGCGCATGGTCTGCTCATCTTATTTTCCCCGGTTCCAGGGGCTGGATCCAGCCATGGTGGGAAAGCTTTTTGTCAGCGCCGGGGTGATGGATGGCCCGCCGGAAAGATGGAAAGAGCTGATAAACGCCGCTCTGAAACGCTGGACGGGTGATGGGAAGCGGAACCTGGAGCTGATCGCCGTGGCCACCGGTGAGCTTTTGGGCAGGCTGGAACGGCTCAAGGCCGCAAGAGGGGCCAGCGAGTTTCTGGACAGCTATGCCGGCCTTCTGGATTGGTTGGGGTTGGCGCCTCCGCCCACTGTCGCGGGGCCTCTGGGGCCGAAAATCCTCTTCCGCGACAACAATTCACATCTGCTGTTCAGCCAGGTTATGCAGGAGGCCGCCGATGAGGCGAAAAAAATCGGCCGAGGCGCTTCGGGGCTGGGATATGGGCGGATGCGGGATATCCTGCTGTCGGCGTTGGATGGGCGGTCGATGCCGGAGCCGGGCGCCGCGGACAGAAACCGGGTGCAGGCGCTCAACGTTTTCGACGTGGTGGGGATCGAGGCCCGGGAAGTTTTCATCTGCGGCCTGCACGAGGGGGAGTTTCCCCAGCGGGGCCGGGCCGGGGCCATCCTCACGGAAATAGAGAAAGAGAAGTTCAACAGGAAGCATTTCGAATCGGTGATCCTGGGCCGGAGGGAACTGGGGAAGGGTAGGCGGGTTTTCGACTCGCCGTCGGACAAATGGAACGAGGAGTCCCTTCTTTTCTTCCAGGCCATAAGGGCCGCCGGCGAACAGCTCCATCTGAGCTATTGCGTGCAGGAGCTCGACGGCTCCCCCCTCATGCGCTCGCTGTTCATAGACGACATGCTGGAGGCGCTGGCGCCGGGGCAGAGCCTCAGCCAAAGGGAGCGGCTGATCCTCACCGCCCAGCCGCTGGCCATCTCCGGCGGGGAGGAGCTTGCGGACCCGGAGGAGGCGCGGATGAAGCTGCTGCGGGATATGTTCCAGGGCCAGGCGCCGGGCGAAGAGCTGGAGCCCAGGATCGCCGCCATGGCCGGGCAGAGCGGATGGTGGGACAAGTTCAGGCGGCTGGTCTTCCTTGCGGCCATGGAAAGGGGGAGGGACGCCTATTTTGCGGAAACCGATCCGGCGGCCAAAGCCAGGCTGGGTGGGCCGTACTGCGGAGAGATTTCCGGCGGCGGCGATTTGGTGAAAAAAATAATGATCGACCGCGAGCATGGCAGATACAGCCCCACGGCCCTGGAGGCTTATGGCCGGTGCCCGTTCCGCTATTTCGCCGGGAGGCTGCTGGGGCTGGAGCTGGAGAGGAAGCCGGACCTGCGGCTGGAAGCCAGGGAAGCCGGCTCCATGATCCACCAAATTGTGGAGAGCTTCTATCGCAAGCTGATCGCCCAGAAGAAGCTGCCCCTCCAGAATGGGCCGTATGAGAAAAGGATTCTTCACGGGTCGGCGGAGGCGGTGTTCCGGAAGATGCGGCTGGCGGGCGCCCTGCCCGAGCCTGCGGTGTGGGAGCCGGAGGAGGAGAAGATCATGGCCATGCTGGAGCGGTGGCTGGCCGCCGAAGCCGTCGATCAGACCGCCACTGGATTCATGCCGGTGGCGGTGGAACTGGAGTTTGATTTCCCATGGCGCAAAAAGGACGCCTTCGAGCCGCTTCTCATCATGGCTCCTTGCCAGGGCGCCCGTTATCTTTACGGCGCCATCGACCGGCTGGATATCAACCTGGCTCAGTCCGCCATCCGTGTGGTGGATTACAAAAGCGGCTCCAACGCCGCAAAATATGGAAAGCTTCTGGACCGGCAAGCCATGGGTACGCTCTCGTTCCAGCAGCCTGTCTATTCGCTATTGAGCCAGCGGTGGGTCCTGGAGCGGGGCCTGATGCCGAAGGTGGAGCGTGTGGCGGCCAGCTATCGGCTGCTGGCCGAGGCGGATCATAACAAGGCATATGTCACGGCGGGGCATGGCGCCAAAGGGAAGGAGCCCTTTTTCGACGGGGATTTTCTGGGCGGCGGCCCTGGCGCCGAGGACAGGCCCGGGACTTTTGAAAACCTCACTATCAGCATGATCCTCCGGCTGGAGGATGGCCACTTTCCCGTCGAGCCCAGGGATTGCGAATATTGCGATTTCGCAGGACTGTGCAGATATATCGCCACTCCCAGGGGGGGCCCGGAGGATTGATGGGAAACGTCATCGACGAGATTAAAAGCTTCCAGGGGGATATCGCCGTGCGCGCCGGGGCCGGGGCGGGCAAGACCACCGCCCTGGTGGAAAAATATATGGCGGAGCTGACCATGCCCAGGCCGGAGGGGTATCTGGGCGTGGATCGAATCGCGGCCATCACCTTCACGGAAAAGGCGGCGGCGGAGATGAGCGCCAGGGTGCGCCAGAAACTTACGGAGCGGATAGAGGAGTTGCGAAAGCGCACTCCGGTGGCCGGCTCCACGGCGAACCTGGGGGAGGATCAACCAGACTGGAGTCAGGACCAGAAGCTTTTGAACCATCTGATCCGCCAGCGGCAGAATATCAAAAGCGCGTATATCTCCACCATCCACGCTTTCTGCGCCAGGCTATTGTATGAAAACCAAATCGCCGCCGGGGTGGACCCAGGCTTCAGCGTGATCAGCGAAATGGAGGCCAGAGCCATGCTGGATGCCAAGGCGGTGGAAACGGTCATCCAGCGCCTGCGGCAGGGGGACGCCGGGGTCCGGCGGCTTGTCCGGGATCATGGGTTCATGGGCATGGGAAACTCCGATGGGCTCAAGGAGAAGATCATATGGCTGATACCTCTGCTGCGCGCCGCTAACATGTCCACGGAGCGGCTATTGGCCATGCGCCAGAGCTTCGTATCGAAGTTGCCGCCGCCGGGGGAGATTGATCTTGCGCGGCTGAGGGCCATCCTGCAGAGGTTTTGCGGCCTCCCCCCCAGGGACAAGGAGCATAAATTCGCCCAGGCCTTGCTGCTTAACGAGGGGCTGTTCGATGGGCGGATGGATTTGGGGCTGGCGGGCCAGGTGATGGCGCTGGCGGAAGACCTGGAGAAGTCGGTCGTAAAAAGAGTGAGCTACATCGAGGGGAAAAAAGCGTTTGAGGATAGCCTTGAGGCTGTGGCGCTGGCAAGGAAAATATGCGGCCCGGTGATCGAGAAAGCGGTGGCCCAGGATATGGAGACATTTCTTGGCCTGGTGGAGCGGACCATGGGCGCCTATGCCGAGGAGAAGCAGAGCCGCTCCAGCCTGGACTATAACGACCTGCAGGAGAAAGCGCGGGACCTTTTGGCCGGGCCGGGGCCCACCCTGGGCGAATACCGGAGCCGGTTGCAAAAAGCGCTGATTGACGAATTCCAGGACACCGACAAGCTGCAGGCGAGGATCATCAACCTGCTGGCGGCGCCGGGGGAGGGAAGGCTGTTTCTCGTCGGGGATGTGAAACAATCGATATATGGCTTCCGGGGCGCCGATCCCGGCGTATTCCTCGAGCAGGCTAAGGCCATCGAAGAGGGGGGCGGCAAGGAGCTGCTGCTGGTGGATAGCTGGCGGGCGACCCCAGGTTTGACTGAGTTTTTCAACAGCTTCTTCGCCGGGCTGATGGGGGAGGGCGCCTCGGGAGAGCAGGCGTGGTTTGACCCGCGCAAGGACTCCCTGAAGGCCGTGCGTAGCGCCGAGGGTGTGCAGACCGGAATCTACCGTATCATGGCCCCGGCGGAGAAGATCGCCGATTCGCGCGCGCAGGAGGCCGCCGCCATCGCCGCCGAGATAAAACGGCAGGTGGCCGCCGGCGATCCGGTGGAGGGGAGCGATGGCGCCCCCCGCCCCGTCGATTATGGAGACATGGCCCTGCTCCTGCGTTCATTCGGCAATCATGAAATCTATGAATCCGCCCTGAGGCGGGCGGGGATACCATACCTGGTGGTCAAGGGCCGAGGCTTCTATGAGTGCCAGGAGATAAAGGATATGGCCAACCTGCTCTGGTATATCAGCAGGCCGGCCGACACTCTGGCCCTGGTGTCCACCCTCCGCTCGCCCCTGGTGGGGCTTTCGGACGAAACCATCCTGCGGCTTTTTCATGACCCGGAGGGAGGGCGGCGTGAAAACCCCATATCCCGCCAGGCGGTGGAGGGCTCCGGAGTGGAAGGCGATGAAAGGTGCAAGCTGGAGGAATTTATCCAGATGGTGGCCGAGTGGAGCGCGGTGTGGGAGAGGGTGGGGATATCCGAGATGCTGGAGATGATCCTGTCCAGGACCGGATATGGCGCGGTGATGATGAGCCGGCACAATGGCGAGCGGATCCTGGCCAATATCTTCAAGCTGATAGAGCTGGCCCGCACTTATGAGTCGGACTGGTCCAAGGGGTTCCACAACTTCGCGCTGGCGCTAAATGAAATGATCTCCTCCAGCCCGGACGAGGCCAAGGCCGATATCCTGGCGGGGGAGGAGAACGTGGTGAAAATCATGACAGTCCACCAGAGCAAGGGGCTGGAGTTCCCGGTGGTGTTCGTGGGGGACGCGGGATTCTCTCCCCCGGCAACGCGGGGAGCGATGGTCTTTTCTCCGTCGGCAGGGCTGGGGATGAAAGCTCATGAGCTGGCCACAGGCCGGTGGCATGCTGGGCCATCGTTCCACGCGGCCAAGGCCGGCGTGGAGAAGGAAAGGCAGGATGAGCTCAAAAGGCTGCTGTACGTGGCCATGACCCGCGCCAGGGACAGGCTGATAGTCTCCGGCCCGGCGGAGGGCAAAGGCCAGTGGAGCAAATGGTTAACCTCGGTCTGCGCCGATCGGGGGATTGAGATGGCGCCTGTCCCCGTCGTCGCGCCGGCGGCGGAGCCGTCCCCGGCCGCTGGCGTGGGGATGGATGAAAATCCCATGGTTCGCTCGATCCTGGAGGGGGTCAAGCCGCCTCATGCTCCGCAGCCCCCGGCCGCGCCACCGCTTGCCATGGGCGATGACGTGGCGTCGTTGCGGCTTTCCGTAACCGCCCTGGCCAGCTTTACCCAATGTCCCAGGATATTCTATTACCAGAGCATGGGGGACCTGGCGGCCATGGTGGGCGGCGCCTCTTTGGGCGGGGAGGTGGAGGAGTGGGCGGATATGCGGGATGTGGGTACCCGCGTTCACAAGGCATTGGAAACAGCCCCCATGGGCAAGGGCGCTGGCAAGGCAGGCCTGGGGATTGCCATCGCCAGGGCGCTGGAGGGGATGGACGCCAAACTCATCGAGTCGGCTATCGCATCCGTCGATGGCGCTTTCTCAGCCGCGCCACTGGATGGCATTTTTGAAGTGGATCCTATGGATATTATCCGGGAAACTCCGCTGGCCATGAAGGCGTCCGGCCCCGGGGCCGAACTGATCCTATATGGAGCGCCGGACCTGGTGTGGCGCCAGGAGGGCAAATGGAGGCTGGTGGACTATAAATATTCAAAGAGGCCCAGGGAGGAGGGCAGGTACGTTTTCCAGGCGGGGATATACGCCATGGCCATGATGGAGGCTTTCAATGTGGCGTCGATGGAGGTGTCGGTGATATATCTGCGGGAGGGGAAGCGGCGCGCCACCACGTTTGATGTCGATGGGCCAGCCGCAGCCAGCCTGCGCGGCAAGGCTCTGGAAGCGGCGGAAAAGATCTCCCGGTTGGAAGGGCGCCCGCTGGAGAACTGGCCCGGCCGGGAAAAGAAGTTCTGCAAGGCGTGCGATTGCGCCTATATCGGCAACTGCCATGGTTCGCCCGCCTGACTGGCGATAAGGGCGAAGGAGCGGCGTTTTACTTCACGCCCGAGAGCTTGGAGTTGGCCTCGATGGCCTGGCGGCAGGCGTCGGCTTGGGCGGAGGAAAGGGCCATGGCCAGCGAGGACTCGGCTTCTTCCACTTCGCTATGGCCTATGAGCATGGCGGCGTAGTCTATCTTGCCCACCACATTCTTTTTGTTTTCCTCCTTGCACTGGTTGTTCCGGATCGACACCAGATTTTGCGCCCATCGCTCCAGTTCCTCCCGGCTTTGTCCCATGCCGGTGGAGGCGGTGGCGCCCAGCAGGAATGTAGCCATCAGAGCCACCGCCAGAGGTTTTTGCATAATATTGCCATTCATGGTTTCACAATCCGAATTTGCTGGACCGGTCCGAGCAGAAGATCCCCGAGGGGCCCCGGGCCGCGATGGAGGCGATCACCTCGAAAGTCTTCGTGTCGTAAACCAGCACCTTGTTGTCGGCGTAGGAAGAGACATAGGCCGCCATTCCCTTGGGAGTGAACTGCAGATGGAAAACCTTGCCGCCGGGTTTTAGCGTCTTGATCACCTCGCGTTTCTGGACGTCGATTATGTCCACGGTGTCATGAAACTCACCCATGGCGTAATTGACCCATATCTGCCGCTGGTCCGGCCGCACCAAGGCGAAGATGGGATGCGCCCGCAGGGGGATCACCCCAACGGTTTTCCAGCTGGCGGCGTCTATGATGGCCAGGCCCTCCCCACCAACGATGGGGGCGAAGAGGAATCCGCCGGCGTCGAACCAGCCTTCCAGATGGGGCACCTTGAGCACCGGCGCGGCCCCGGTGATGTCATCGCGGGCCGGCAGGGGGATCTTCTCCACCTTATCCATCTTCCACAGGTCCAGTAGCCCCATCCATGGGGAGAGGAAGAAGCCGGCCACATAATATCTGGCGTCCGGGGTGAGCACTCCGTCGTAAGGCTCCTCCCCCACGTTGTCAAATTTTTTCACAATGGGAAAGTCCGGATCGCCAGCGTCGATGGCCATTATGGAGTCCTTCTCCATGTCCGCCACGATCAGCAGGTTATCCGGCGCGTCCACCAGCCCCACGGTCTTGCCGCCGGTGGGGATGCTTTTGGCTATGGTGAAGTCGTCATCGCGGACGATGACGACGCCGGGCGGCTTGTAGTTGCTCACGGCGATATGCAGCCCATCCTGGGTGACCGCCAGCCCCACGGCGCTTTCGCCGGTCTTCACCTGGGCGGCAAGCTTCATGGTCAAAAGATCCACCTTGCTCAGCAGGCTGTCGCGGCTGATAACATAGGCAAAGCGCCCATCGCGGGAGAAGGTGATGGAGGCGTGCTGCAATACTCCAAGGCCCTCCACCCGGCCCAACACCTTGTGCCCATGGACCGAATCCACCACCAATAGCGAGCTGCTCTCCCTTTCAATGATTACCATCAACGCGCCGGTGCCCCAGTCCGCCCCCAGCGCCATGGGCCCGGCCGCCGCCAGCGCCAGCAGAAACGCCGTGACCAGCCTAAGCGAACGCATGGCTGACCTTGGGCTGGATCTCATCGTCGGTGAGGTAGCAGGAGGGGTCCGAACCCCAAAGGTCTCCATTGATCCTTTGGGCGCGCACCCTGGTGGAGCCGCCGCAGATATCCAGCCATCGGCAACTGCCGCATCGCCCGGCGAACCGGCCCGGCCTCTGCCGGAGCCTGGCCAGGGTGGGGTCAGGGTTTTCGAACCAAATCTGCCTGAACGTTTTATCCGCCACGTTGCCCAGGTTCAAGAATGACATGAGCGGGTCCGGATGGACGGCGCCGCGGGCGTCTATATTGGCCACGCCCACTCCGGCGCTGGCGCCCCCGGCCTGGATGAGCATATGCATCAGTTTCTCGGCGGCCATGGGCCACTGCCGGGAGGCGCGCATGTATAGATACACGGCGTCGGCGTCGTTGTTGCCGGTGACGATTTCCGGGCCGGAGCCTTTTTCGATAAATTCGATGGCCTTGTCCAGCACCAGGTCCATTAGCTGGCGGGTCTGAGGCGGGGTGAGGTCGAAATCCTTCAGGCCGTTGCCGCGGCCGCTGGGGACCAGGTGGGAGAAATAAAGCTTGTCGGCCTTCAGCTCTTCGGCCAGGTCGAAGATGCCATTGACGTCGGCGATGTTCATGCTGGTGATGGTGTAGCGAACGCCGGCCTTCAGCCCTGCTTCCTTCAGGTTCTTCACACCCTGCACCGCCTTTTCGAAGGAGCCGGGGCAACCCCTGAACATGTCGTGGGTGGCGCCCAATCCATCCAGGCTGACGCCGACATATGAAAAGCCGGTTTTGGCTATTTTCTCTGTGGCGGCCTTGTCGAACAGGGTGCCGTTGGAGGAGAGAGAGATTATCACCCCAAGCTCCTTCAGCCGTTCGGCTATGGTGAAAATATCCGCCCGGAAAAGAGGCTCGCCTCCGGAGAGGACCACCATCTTGACCCCCGCCTCCGCCATAGACTCGGCGGTGGCCAGGGCCTGGTCCAGGGTCAGCTCACCCGAAAACTGGCGAGCTTGGGCGCCCGCATAGCAGTGAACGCAACTTAGGTTGCAGTTGCGGGTGAGGTTCCAGATGACGATGGGCGCCTGTTGTATTGCCCTGGGCGAGTGGGACCTGCGATGAGTCCCTTTTCCCATGGCGGCGCTGATAAGGCTTGATATCCTCAACATGGCGTCATTCCTCCTTGAAGCTTAATATATAATCTGTCACCGCGTCCAGCTGCTGCGATGTAAGGGGAATCGCTGGCATGGAGTTGCGCCTGTATCCCAGCGCCTTGTATGTGGAAGCAGGCGCCTGGATGTGGGTGCGAATCTGGTCGCGGTTTCTTTCGGACGCAATCTGGGAAAATGGGGGGCCGAACGCCTCGTAGCGCTGGTGATGGCATCCCATGCAGGCGGATTCATAAACGGAGCCGCCAGACAGATCCGCGGCCACCAGTGTATTTTCCCCCGCGCTGGCGCCGGCTTCCGGCGGGGCTGCGGCGGCGCCTTCCTGGCGCAAGTCCAGGACGGGGAACGTTTTGTTGGTGGAGTTATATTTGCCCGCGGGAGTATCGAAGGGGATGGACGCCACCGGGCTTAACGTCTGGGAATGGAAGATCATCACGGCGCCATCGGTGGTTGGGATGGAGACCATGGCGAAGTTGCCTCGGGCGTTAAACTCCACATGCTCGGCCTTCTGGCCCGGCTGGGGGGTAAGATAGGTGACGGTCTTAAAATCCTTCTTGTCTATCAGCGCGATCTTTTCCGTGGCGGTGCCCGCCCATATGTAGGGAGTGAAGGGGTGGGTGCGGACAAAGAATCCCGCGCCGGCGATCGGCGCCCTGGCGACGATTTTAAGCTGATCCAGCGAGATGATTGTCACCTCCGGCTTCTTTATGTGGTTCACGGCGGCGAAAAGCTCACCATCTCTGGAGAAGAACGCCGCCGAAGCAAGATGGGGGAAGCCTCCTGCCGGGAAAGTGGCCAGCAGATCGCCGCTTTTATAATCGACGATGTACATCTTGTCGCCATCACGTTTGGCGCCGATCAGAAGGGTCCTGGCGGGGCTGATGTTAAGGTCCTCCAGAGGCTCCGGCGTGGCCAGCTTTCTTATGGCGAAGGGAGGCTTGGCGTCTATCAGCCAAAGCTCCGGCTTGTCGCGGAAGGAGAGGAGGAATGAGTTTTCGCCGGGAAGCGAGTAGATGCCCCCCAGGGCTCCCTCGGCCTTGATCTGGTGGACGGGGGCGAAATTGGCGGCGTTGAATATTACCAGGCTCGAAGGGAGGTTGTTGGCCACGGCGATGTAGCGGTCATCCAGCGAGATGGCGATCGCCCGGGAACTGACCCCGGCCTTGAACTGGGCGTTGACGGAGAGCTTGCGGATGTTGAAGCTTGTGACCAGCCCGTCGCGGGAGATGGAAAGGACGTTTTCCAGCGAATGGTGGAACTTGAGCCCTCCATGCACGGCGCCCGCGAAATACGATGCGAATTTGCGGGGGGGGTCGCCGGCCAATATGGCTATCTTGCGCGTGCCCCGCTCCACCACCATGGTCACATCCTTCAGGTCCGTTATCCTTTTTGCCTTCGGATCAATTTCGGCCCGGATAGATCTTTTGCTGGAGACGATATCCTTGAAGGTCCAATCGATGTTTTCCATGGGCGTTTGTATATATTTCACCAGCGCCGCGATTCTGTCGGCCGAAAGAATTTCGGCGAATGGGGGCATCTGGGTGGCCGCCAACCCGTCGGTGATGACCTGCTCCAGCTTGTCGGAGTTGGTTTTGGAAAAATGACCAGGGATGAGCGGCGGGGCGGTGAATCCCAGCCTGTCATGCCGGTGGCACGGGGCGCAGTATTTTATAAAATCCGCCTCGGCGTTTGATCCGTTCTTTGAAGCTGCCTTCGCTGGTAACGCAGGAATAATCAGAACAAAGGCGAAGAACAGGCGTACAACCATGCCGTTCATAGCAATACCTATTAAAATGGCGGGCGCCCTGTACCGGGCGCCCGCCAAGAAAGTCCCGGAAAATAGACCCTAGTAAATGTCTTTCATCGTGTTGTACACGTTGAACTTGCCAGTGGGAGTGACGAGCCCCTTGATGCGGGCTTTCTCCTTCTTGGTCTTGTCGTCAAAGATGACGATCTCGCCCTCTTTGGCCCAAACGCTCACCCAAACTTCCGTACCGTCCTTGTTGTACTCCATATGGACGACGCGGGCTTTCGGGTTGTCGGTGATCTTGATCATCTCAACCGGTTTCTCCAGGTTGTTGATGTCCAGCACACCCAAGCTCTGGTGAGGCTCCAGATCGACGTTCAAGGTGAAGTCAACCCAGAGGTTTTTGCTGTTCGGATGGGTCTTGAGGAACAGGCAGCCGCCGCCAGCGGGAAGCTCGATCTTGCGAACCACTTTCCAGGCGTTGGCTTTGTGCTTCTCAGGATCGGTGCCCCATACGGAGACCAGACCCTCGCCGATATGCACAGTGCTGTGCACGGGGCCGAACTTGGGATCATCAAAGTTGGCGCCACGGCCGGGGTGCGGCTTCACGCCCACCTCGAACTTGGCCACTCTCTTGCGCTCCTTGGTGTCGATGACCACCATGGTATCCTTCATGTTGGCCGCCGGCATGAAATAGCGGTGATGCTTGTCCCAGCCGCCGTCATGCAGATAGCGCTCACCCTCGATCATGGTGACCTTCAGGTTCTCGATGTCCGAATAGTCCACCAGCCAGATATAGCCGGTTTCCTTGATGTTGCACACCCATTCCGGGGTGTAGTGCGAGGAGACGATGGCCGCCACGCGGGGCTCCGGATGGTATTCCATGGTGTCGTAAGTGTAGCCGCGGGTTCCCACGACTTTCTTCGGCTCCAGGGTCTGTCCATCGAGGATGACCATGTGGGGGGGCCAGTAGCAGCCGACGATGATCAGCTTGTCCTCATACCCTTTGTACTTGGAGCTGTCCACCGAGCGGGCTTCAGCGCAGGGCTTGGCCACCGCCACCAGCGAGGGCTTCTCGGTCCAAAGGTCGATCATGCCGACCTTGCCGTCGCGGCCGATGCTGAGGAAATAGCGGCCAGAAGCCGATGAGCGCAGGATGTGCGTGGCGTATCCGGAATCAACCCTGGAGACGATCTCCTTGGTGTCTCCGTCGATGACCACCACCTTGCCGGCGTCGCGCTCAACCACGCCGAAGTAGTTTAGCCAGTTGCGCTTGTGCTGCGGAGCTTTCGGGCGCTTGTCCACGGGAACCATCAGGTTCCAGCTCATCTTGATCTGGCCCATGGAGATCTCGGGCGGCGCCACGACATCTTCCTGCAGGTAGCGGGCCAGCAGGTTGGCCTCTTCGCGGGTCAGGGCGCCCTGCTCGCCCCAGTTGGGCATACCGCCGGGTGTGCCGCCCCAAATGATGTCCTCAAGACCCTGGGTACCCAGTTCCTGAGTTCTTTTCGGCAGCAGATTCGGGCCGGTCGCGCCCTTGCGCAAAGTGCCGTGGCACCCTGTGCATATGTTGAAATAAATCTGGCTTGCCTTGGCCACTTCATCCGCCGAAAGTTTCAGCTCGCTGGCGCCAGCGCTATTAAAGCTGACGACAGTGGTGAAAACAAACATGGCGGACAGCAGCGCTGAACTAAAACGTGATCTGACCTTCATTAGTGTTCCCCCTCCTTCATTTGTTGAAAGATAAAACCGTCAATGGGACATTGACTTCAATTGAAAATAAACTGGCCTCTATTTTTATTCCAGTACAGACGTTGTATATATGACAAAGGTCATATTCGCATTGAACAATTCATTTTTTCCTTGGAAAAAAGTTTAACGAATTAGCATCACGGATTCAGCAAATCACTAACAAATTGGCATATTATGAACAGCCCAAAGACCAAGTCGCAAAGCGCGGAATGGATTTAGCCCGAATATGCATCTCAGTGGCTAACGCCTTGATAAATCATGGGACGAACAAAGAATACTAAAGAATCGCTCATCTATTTCCTGGCAATATCGCTCCTTGACCAACCAATAGTTAACGTTTTCTAAATCATTAAATCCGCCACGATTTAGCTAATCCCAAAACTCCCCTGGCTGTAATATTGGAATTGTATCAAGTCTAAAGAGGGCTGGCCCAATCCATTCAAGGCTGCAAACTGCGTTTTGCCCGCATGGTGGCTTGGGAAAGCTCGGCCTGAAAAGCTCTACGAGGGTGATACTGCCCTATGGAAGGAAGACCTGAGAGTTTAGCTTTTTATGCTCTCGATGGTTTTTACGATCTCGTGGCCCCGTTTCTGCCTCAGATCAAGGCTGACAGCGCCCGATGGTTTGGCGATGACGCCAAAAGCGCCAAGTTCCATCACTTCCTTGGCAATCTGGGAGTCTTCCTGAGTAAGGGAGGAAAGGACGATGACCTTGACGGAGTTTTTGCCTTGGATATTTTTCAGATATTCAACTCCGGTCATCACCGGCATTTCGATATCCAGCAACACCACGTCCGGGTTTAGGGAGGCGGTTTTTTCCAGAGCCACCTTTCCGTTGTTGGCGTCACCCACAATTTCTATATCTGGCGAGGCGCTGATTATGTCCTTGATAAGTTTCCGCATCACCATTGAATCATCGACCACTAAAACTTTTACCGGCATGTTCACTCCGCTAATAAATATTCAATTAAAACATTACACTCCCAGCCAAGTTCGCCGATTATACACCAATAACGTCTCGGGTGGCGCGGTATAGCCAGGCACAAGCCCGCTGGCCTGGGGCAAAACCTTGTCAGACCTTGGATAGCCTCTCATGGATGACGCGCCGAACCTGGTCTGCGTCCGCCGGCAGCTCGATGGGCAGATTGGCGTATGTGGAAGTGACGGATTTTATCTTGCTGGTGTGATAGTCCGCTTTGAAATGGGAAAACTTCAGCCCATGCGCCGTGGATATCACCACCACGCGATCTTTGGAGGTTATCTCGCCGCGCTGGACCAGCTTGAACAGGGCCGCCAGGGCAACCCCTGTGTGCGGGCATGTGTACATGCCGGTTTTGTCCGCCTTGGCGCAGGCGTCGGCCAGCTCCTGCTCGCTGGCCTGCTCCACTATCCCGCCGAATTCCTTCAATATGCTCTCCGCTTTTTCCAGCGACACCGGGTGGCCGATCTGGATGGCGCTGGCCAGGGTGGGTTGGGCCCGCACTGGCGAATAGTTCTTCCAGCCGCTTTTGTAATAAAGGTAGAGGGGGTTTGCCTTTTCCGCCTGGGCGCAGACTATCCTGGGGCGTTTGTTTATTATCCCCACCTTCTCCAGCAGAAGGAACCCCTTACCCAGGGCCGAGACGTTGCCCAGGTTGCCGCCGGGGATTATCACCACGTCCGGCACGTCCCAGTCAAACTGCTGCACGATCTCCACCGCCACCGTTTTCTGGCCTTCTATCCGCAGGGAGT
>Ga0224495_10000914_pt1 | contig 22111 bp, 15 predicted proteins | sample SF_Jul11_sed_USG_FD_168128 | JGI IMG/M metagenome (GOLD analysis project Ga0224495, IMG submission 168128) | Sediment microbial communities from San Francisco Bay, California, United States - SF_Jul11_sed_USGS_4_1 | ecosystem: Environmental > Aquatic > Marine > Sediment | place: USA: California...
AAACTAAATCTGTAATTGAAGAACAACTAAAAGATCCCTGTAATCAACAGGATCTGACAGCAAAAAATTTTCAACATAAAAAAGAGCAGGCATAAGCCGGATTCTGTTCTGCGGTAGGTTATAAAAATATAAACTACTGCAGAGGCAGCCATTTATCTTGTATCCCCATTATACTGGAGATCTCCTTTCTTTCTACCCGTTTCGTGCCTTTCGGCCCTGAAGCATTACGAAACTGCTTGAAATTTCACCAAAGGGGGTTTACCTTACCATTTACCTCTCGGCAAATGTGGTGGGCTCTTACCCCGCCTTTTCACCCTTACCCCTCATCTGCGAACAAATGAAAGGCGGTAATTTTCTGTGGCACTTTCCAGAAGCTTTCGCCCTCCAGATCTCTCTGGCCTTTTGCTTCGTGGTGTCCGACTTTCCTCACTCCCCGCATGAATGCAGGGCCGCGCGGCTGCCGCCTGCTCTTTTTAAATTAGATAACAATAAAATTCATTGTCAAACCTTTTTTATACTTTTCATTTTTATTCTTTTCATAATATTTTTAATTCTAAAAAATCTGATTTTAATCTCTGGTTTCGCTGACAAAAAGATTTTCTATGGTTGACCGGTACTTACTATCAAGCTGTTCAAACTCCAATATAAACCATGGAGTATAAAAATGCCTGTTAAGCTTTAAATCTTCCCTCAAATAATCCATGCTGACCCATTTAAAATCATTTATTTCACTTTTATCTACTATTACAGAGGCGTCGCTTTTGCCTATAAAAATTGCACACATCTCATTTTCAGAACCAAGATTATTATAATTTGCCTGATAGGTAAATTTATATAAATATACAAGATTCGAAACCAACCCTGTCTCTTCAGTGAGTCGCCTGTGAGCAGATTGTGAATAATTCTCGTACTTACGGGGATGACTACAGCAGGAATTACTCCAGAAAAGCGGCCATAGCTCTTTGTTTAAAGAACGTTGCTGTATCAACAGCTCTTTTTGCGAATTAAAAATAAAAATTGAATAGGCTCTATGCAAAACACCATCTCCTCTATGGCATGCATCTCTAAAAGAATATCCAATGATCATATCATTCTCGTCAACAAGAATCAAAGGAGATCTACTGATATCGGGGATCGTCATTTTATTTTAAATAGAATTCCCGAAATGTCGTCTTCAATGGTATAATTATCATTTTGTGTTAACATGTCCGCAACAAGATTCTGGATTGCCAGCTCTGGGTCATTTTTTATATTGATAAAAAAATCATGTAAAAAATTATTTGTAAAACTTTTTAATCCAATTTCTCTGTTTTCAAAAGTATAGTCTGCACTCTCCATCAAACCGTCACTGTAAAAAAAGATATACCCTTTGCCTTTCAGATCAATTTTATTAATTGTTTTAACCTTGCCGCTCTCCTTAAAAGGTAAAATGCCCAATGGTGGCAATTGAGGAGAAACATTTAAAAACTCAACCTGATTATTTTCAGAAATCAATATCGGTGGAGGATGCGAAGCAGATAAAAATTCAAATGTAAGTTCGTTATGGTCCATTATTCCATAAAAAGCAGAAACAAATGTTTTATCTGTATACAAATACAGGTGTTTGTCCAGATGCTCCATAAACAAATCAGGCCTTGATAACCAAGATTCACCTTCCTTTGCGGAATAATATTGCAACTCATTTGCAACCAGACTTTTTACCATAATAGTGATCAAGGCAGCCGGCACACCATGACCAGAAACATCAGCTGTAAATATTGCTGTCTTGCTGTCGGAAAGAGGAAAAAAATCTATAAGATCTCCACCAATTTTTCCCATCGGAAGGTAAAAAGTATAAATACCCTGATCGGGTTTACTTATGGGAATCAATCTTCTCTGTATCCCCCTGGAAAGATCAAGCTCAAAATTCATCGACTGATTTTTGGTTTGTATGAGTTGCATCTGATGAATTTTATCACGAATAGTTTTTTCGTTCTCATGCGACTTTATCAATAGCTTTTCTTTGTCCAACTGAAGAAGTTGAATGCGTGATCCAAGGCCAAAAGATAAAATTATAACCTCGACAGCATTCCCCACCTGCATTCCATAAAGAGTAAGCACTGGAAAGTAAATGTTGAATAACTTCAGTGAATATAAAAAAACAAAAATTAAAAACAGTAGCCAGGCTAAAAAATAATATTTAGCCGGTGGGTATTTGGGTATAATTTTTACGGAAACAGGTAGAAATATGGCAATTCCTGTAAATACAGTAACAAAAATAGCCAGTAATCCATTTTGAAAATCAATCATCGCATAAATTCCACTAATAATAAATGCAAAAGAGACTCCAATCAAGATCTTGTAAATTCTGTTAAAATTTTCTTTTAGATTTAAAAACTGTATGGTAAAATGGACAACCGCAAAATTGGTAATTGTTATCCAGATAATTCTGTAGATTTTTGCCGCATCAGGATTCTCTGGAAAAAGAAGTTGATTTACAAAACCATCAAGACCTGCCTGAAGCTGAGAATAGCCTAGTATATACATAATGTAATAAAAGTAACTTTTTTCTCTGAGAGTAAGGTAGAGAAAAAGGTTATATAAAAACATTCCGAGTATGATTCCATAATAAAGTCCATGGAGAGCCATATCTTTATAAATCAGATTATCCAGACTGCTTGATGGAACAAGCTGAAAAGGTATCTCTATAGTGTCCATTGAGGAAACAGAAAAATAATATCTGTTGACTCCGTTCTTTATTTCCATTGGTTCCAGAATCATATGATTAAAAATGGAATTTGCACTATAAGATATTTGCTGTCCTATCCGGGCAATAGGAACAACTTTCTTATCTATTATTTGATATAAATTTAATTTATCAAGGAGAGGATATCGTGACTTAAGTATCCATTTAGAATTACCACTTTTATTTTCGACTGTAAAATGCCCCCAGATCACAGATTTGCTGAAGCCAAAAGCAGGGTAACTTTGTTTATTTTTATAAAATTGAACAGATGGATTTTCAAGAATTTCCTTAATAGATAAATTTCCCGACCTGTCTTCGTACAAGTAGAGGCTGGGAGCAATCTCATAACTCAAACTTTCTTCGAGAATCAGATTATTATCATTAGAAGAAGGTATGGCTGAAAACAGGGGCACCGAAAATGTAAAGCTTGCCAATATATAGACTAAATATTTCAAATTCTGCACCATGAGGCCCTGTTTTTCCTTTACCATAATAATTAATATGTCCACTTTAAAAAACAATGGGCTTTTTAATATTTTTAAAGTTTTTGTGAGCAAAAGAGCTTCATCATGTCTATAATTTTTTTACATTCCGGTCTATAATGAAAAAGTATTCGACATAGGAGAGTCGATACCAGCTTTCTACCCAAATGAATATACCTGTTATTCCCCATTTTACAACTTTAAAATTCTATTACCTTCTGCTATGCCTGCTTTTTTTGAAGAACGGATTAATTGTTGCTGAAGATGTCGTTATTTCATCAAATCATGGAATTAAAATCAAGGCTGTCGGAGATATTGTACCCGGTACAGATTTTCCGGATAAATCACGCCTGCCTGCCAGAGGCGGGGAACAGCTCTTTGAACAGGTAAGCACTTATCTCAATGATACAGACCTTTTGTTTGGAAATTATGAAAGTACTTTCACAGATTATCCCAAAACAAGAAAGAACACCTCTCGAAAAATGGTATTTGCCTTCCGTACTCCTCCTGCTTTTGCAGCGGATCTTAAAAAGGCCGGATTTGATATCTTGAATATAGCGAATAATCACTCGAATGATTTTTATGAAAAAGGATTTCAGGATACGGCTAAAAACATAAAAGCAGCAGATATGCTTTTTACCGGGTTTAAAAATGAAATAAATACTACAGAAAAAAATGGACTTCGCATTGCATTTATCGGATTTAGTTACCTTGATTTTCATAATAGTATTCTTGATTACAGTCATACGGCAAATATCATCAAAAAAGCAGTTCAGCAAGCTGATATTGTTATCGTTTCTGTTCATGGAGGAGCTGAGGGTGTATCAGCTGTTCATATTGAAAATAAGAATGAAAATTTTTATGGAGAAAACAGGGGCAACCTTGTTAAATTTTCTCATTTGGCCATTGATTCCGGAGCTGATCTTGTTCTGGGCCATGGGCCTCATGTTCCCCGTGCTATGGAACTTTATAAAGAAAGGTTAATCGCCTATTCACTGGGTAATTTTATCGGATATCATGTGTTTTCTATCAACAGTTATACGTCATATTCTTTGATTCTTGAGGTAAACCTCGATAAAACAGGTAAATTTGAAACAGGGAAAATTATTCCACTAATCCTCTCATCGGAGGGAATTCCTCACTATGATGCAGAAGGTCGATCAATCAAATTGATCAAAAACCTGATGGATAATGATATTAAAAATAAAAATTTAATACTAAACAATGAAGGAATATTACAATATAGCAGATAAAAAAAGAATTGAAAGTTCATTCGAAAAAGTAAAAGTGACATAATGTTGGAGTTATCAATTCCCTTTTTAGCCTCAGTTGTAATAACTATTTTATTAAGGCGGATGGACAAATCCAACATAAACCTCCGTAAATTAAAAACCCTGATTGAGCGCGGCCAGAAAGAGTTGGTAGATATATCACTTCAAAAAAAAGAAGAGCTCAAGGATGCCAGCGCCTCATTTGATTTACTACTTATTGAATCAGATAAATATCTGGCTGAACTAAAAAGAGAACTTGAAGATGTAAAAAACTCACTTTCTGTGGTTCAGGAAAATAAAAAAGGACTTTATGAGATGGATCAGGAGCTTCAAACTCTTGGTGCTACCACAAATAGCGTAAAAGATCAAATTCTTTATATTAACGAGTCCCTGGGAAAAATTGATGCAAACCAGAAAAAAATAAAACAGCTTCAGGAATATATAAAAAATGTTGATTCAGATGCCGGCAAGATGATTAAAGCATTTCAGGTATCAGTCAACGAAAAATCAGATGAAATTGTTGCTTTGTTACAAAAAAAACTTGAACGATCTCTCCTTGAATCGGACAGCTATCAAAAGCAGTTGCGAGATGAATTACTGGAAAAGCACTCTCTGTTGTCTCAAAAACTTACAGACAACTACAAGGAAATTGAAAATTCACTCAGAAACAGTGCCCGCACTTTAACAGGTTCTATTGAGCAGGAAGTTCACAAGCGATTACTGGTTCTCGAGGATCTTGATGAACGTATTCGTGATAATGAAAAAATTATCCGTGTATCCCTTCCGGAAATGATAAGCCAGCTTCGGGAAAAATTTTCACATAGTTATGGTGAAAGTCAATCCCATCTCGACGGATTGACAAGATCAATTGGAAAACTTCAGGATGACTTTAGAAGCAAAATAGAGTCATTTCGACAGGATCTGGATCAGGAACGCACAGATTTATTTAATTCTTTTATTTCTGAGGCAGAGAGAATTAGAAATCAGATACATACGCTTGATTTGGATGCTCTTTCAAAAAAAGATGAATTGATTCGCTCAGTAAGAGAAGAGGCCCAGTTAATTCAAAGCAATATTGACTCTTTTCATGAAACTTATATTTCTGCCAAGGAACGTATTTTTTCTCATGCGGAAGAAAAAGAAAAAAATCTTTTAAAAGTGGTAGAAGATGTTGAAAATATTCTTCATAAATCAATAGAAAATATCAATGAATCAAGTGAAAATAAAAAAACGCAAATAGCAGATTATGTAAATAATGAAATGAAAATACTGAAAGAAGCTGCTGAAGGAAACAAAGCTCTTTATTCTGAATTGACTGCTGCTTTAACTGAAAACTATCGCGATCAGGAAAAACAGGTACAAGAAATGGTATCTCTATTCCAGAAACAGATCGAAAAACTTTTAATCAATTTTGAAAGTAGCACTGATGAAAACAAAGAAGGTGTTCGTAAACTTGTAGAAAAAGAAATATATAAAATAGAAGAAAAACTGATAACTATAAATAAAAGCTTTGAATCTGTTAACAATGGAATTGATGCTAAATTTGCAAAAGCATTGTCATTAATTCAGGATACTGCTGATAAAAATGAAATTAAAATAAAGGAAGCTGCATCACAAGGTATAAATTCTTTTAGTGATCACGAAAAAAAGATTCAAAATGTCATTTCATCATTCCATAAAGAAATAGAAAGACTGGTTGCTGAATTTGAAGATGCTTCTGATGAAAACAAAGTCAGGCTTAAATCAATGATAGAAACAGAGATCAGTCAAATTGAACAGAAACTTGACTCTTTGAACAAACAGTATCAGAAAGCTGCAGAAAACATAGATCAAAAATTTGATAAAGCTCTGAGTAAACTTGATGAAGCAACTATGGGCAGTGAAACCCGGTTAAAAGAGGTCACTCTGGAAAGCCTGTCTGAAATTAAAAATCAATACAATGAAACGGACGGATTATTGAATAATACATACGATAAAATGGCTAAAGAATTTGAAAAACGAGAGACCAAACTAACTGATACATACTCATCTCTTGATAATGAAATTCGTAGAGTTCTGGATGATCTTAACAATACTTCTGTAAACCATAAAGATGAACTATCTTCCATCATGGCAGGGGAAGTTGACAATGTTCAAGCAAAAATAGATGAGTTAAATATTCTTGTTTCAAAGGCTACTGATACTTTGGATCTTCGAATTGAGGAATATAATAAGGATATTGCTGATATTATAGGTCAATTTGATAAAACTGTTGAGAAAGCTGTATCTCATATTGTTGATATAACAGATGAACAAAAAGATATTTTTGTAAAATTTATAAATAATGAAATGAAAACAGTACAGGAATCAAATACACTATTTCATGATAATGTTTCTGTGATTCGATCTGAAATTGAAGAACTTCTCTCAAGACATGATTCGAGATTAGCAAATTCCATTGAAACTCATGAAGCATCAATGAAAACAACTATTAATTCTTTATTTAAAGACTCAAGCCAACAGAAAGAAGAAATTTTTGAAACTGTTTCAACAGAAATGAAAAAATTTAAGGTATCGATAGAAAATTTTAATGCTCACCTTGGTAATGTAAAAAATGATATTGATACACTTTCCAGAAAAAATAATAATGAAGTTCATCAGTTAGTATCAAATTTTGAAGAAACAGTAAAAAATAAACTCTATAATATAACAAATGATCTTTCTGGTGAAAAAGAAAAAATAAATGATTTTATAGAACATGAATTAAAACAAATAGAATCACAGATTGACACATTAAAAAGTGGAATAACCAATGTAAGTGATTCCGTAATGGAACATATCAGAAAAAAAGAGATTAATATTGATAATACAATTAATCAGTTTACTAAAACAGTAAGTGATACAATTAATGAAATTAAAGTAACTGAAAATAGCAGTAAAGAGTCATTGCAGGATGAGTTTCAAAATGCAATAGAAAATCTTGAAATTCTTTCAGGAGAAGTTATAAAAAGATCTAAAGCCGAACTTGAAAGGGAAACATCGGAACTATCAGAACAATATGAGACTATTCGGGAAAAAATGGAATCTCTGGAAGCAGTCGCTCTTGATAATATAAAAAATATTTCAAAAGAGTTTGGATTGATGAAATCTGAGCTTAGAGGTGAATTGGATAATTATGTTAAACATTTAAAAGAAGCCGGAAAAGTCTTAAGCGGTCAGTTTGAAAATGAAATTGGCAATAAAGTCAAAAATTTAACAGAACAAATTGGTTCCATAGAAAATGAAATTTCAGAAATGCGAAAAAAATCGGTAGAGGATCTTGATAGAAAAATTTCTCCATTGTTTGCAAAACTTGGAAATGTTGAAAAAAACATGCTTGATTCCCAGAAAATTTTGATTGATCAATGGGAAGGCGAAACTGCCCAGATATTGAAAAAAATACACGATAAGGAAACCCTGTTTACACAGTCTGCAGAAAAGTGGGAGACCCATTTTGAAAATCTTACCCGCGATGCGAAAGAAAGTGTTCATAAAGGTTCCCTAGAAATTGAGAAAAAAAGAAAAGATATATTAAATACCTTTGAAACGGAATTAAATGAAAAAATGCTGCTTATGGAAAAAAACTCGCAAGAGTGGCAGGAAATTAATGAAAGAAATCTTTCTGAATTAGTACTTTCATTAAAAATGAAAATTCAGGAAAAAGAAGATTCTGCTTTTGAAAAATTTCAAAATTTAAGCAGTGCATTTTCTGAAATGAAAAAAGATATTCAAAATCGCCATGAATCAACAATTGAATTAATACAAAAAGAAAAACAACTGTTATTAAGCGAACTAGGAAGCCTTTCAGAATCCCAGCTTTCACTTTTTACAGAAACGATTGAGACAAATACCTCAAATACATTAAAAAAGTTTTCTTCGGAAAGCGAAAATATGCTGGCAGATATTCAAAAAAAGTCAGCTTTATCTTTAAATATATATAAAGAATCCATCGATGAAGTTCATTCGAAAATGAAGTCTATATCTGATGAGCAAAAAGATCTGTTTAATGTAATAGAAAAAGAGACCAGAAGAACTGTACAGGAAATGAATCAAATGCAAAGTGCTTTTGATTACCTGAAAAAAGAGGTAAATCTACTGGAGCGCTCTGAAAATGGAATAGAAAACATACGTACTGTTGTTGCAGAATTAAATAAAAAAATTGGTGAAGTAGATGGAAAAAACAATGAATTAAAAGAATTATATAAACGGGTTGAAGAGATGAAAGAGACCCGATTACGTTTTGATTCGGAGCTTTTGATGCTTGCCAACAAACGCGAAAAAGTTGACAAACTTGAAGAACAATTACAGCTTATCTTAAATATCCGCGAAGAAATTGAAGAACGCAGCGACTCAATGAATGCAATAAAGGACAAGCTTGAAGAAATTATGGAGATGCAGTCTTCTGTCAATGAATACAGAGGAAAACTTGATAGCGTTCTCGAAGAATTTGTACAACAACACAAACTTGTGGAAAATGTTATAAAAAGCATTGACCAGCAGGAAAAAAGCGTTGATAAGATCACATTCAAAATTGATACTTTAAATGACCTTTTAGAAAAAGTGGATATAAAAGGAAATACACTCAAAGAACAAATTGGCCATATGGAAAACCAGCTGATGTTACTTCAAAAACATGAAACTGAAATCGAAGAAGTTCAGCAGAAATTTATGGAAATTGAAGATTTGATTCATGATATTGATCAACGAAAACAGCAAATTGATACATTAAGAAAACGATTTGAAGAACTGCGAATGGCAATGACAAGTAATGTTCAAACTATAGAAAAAATAGAGCATAATGCCGAATCTAAAATTAAACAATTAACTGATATCATTAATGCAGTAGATACCTCCAAAAACCAGAAAAATAACAAGGAATCTTTTGGCATTGGAGATAAAAAAGATATGATATTAAGATTAAGTGAAATGGGTTGGACTCCTGATGAAATTGCATCAAAAATTAATCTTGATTTAAGTTCTATACAAACTATTTTGTCTTCTTTTGGACACTTATAAGAATACAATATTAATTCTATCATGATACCTCTGAGTCAAACGGAACTATTCAGTTCAAAACAGATTCAGATACTGCAAAAAAAGGGAATTAAAACTGTTACTGATCTGTTTTTATATTTACCAAGACGTTATGTTGATCGCAGTAAAAAGCTGGACTTAAAAAATATTCATGCGGATGAAATTATAACATTTGTAGCACAAATTATTTCAGCCGATATTGCATATGGCAGAAAACGGCGTCTGGTCATAAAGTGCCGGTATGAATCTTTTACCGTTCATCTTGTTTTTTTTCAGGGAATTAATTATTATAAAAAAATTTTAACGCCTGGTGTAGAAGCTGCTTTTTCAGGTAAAATTGAATATTTTAACGGAGTATTTCAAATTCTTCACCCCGAAATAGAAATCCTGACAGGTGATGAATTTATTCACACAGGAAAAATTATACCTCTTTATAAAATTACAGATCAAATGAGAAATCATTTCTTAACAAACCGAACTATTCGCAAAGCAATGGCGGATGCATTGAAGATATACGGTAACCAATTGTTTGACCAACTTGATGATCCTTATAAAAAAATGTTCAAATTTCTTTCAATTACCGATGCAATAACAAAAATTCATTTTCCTGAGAATATGGAAGATATTAGTAAAGCTCAAAAAAGACTGGCTTTTGATGAGCTAATTTTTTTTTCTATTATCATGCTTCAAAAAAAAGAAAGCAGAAAAAAAATAAAAAAAATATTTATACCTCAAAATATATTTTCAACTCAATGGCATGAATTGCTGACAGAAGCCTTACCATTTAAATTAACCGAACAACAACAAAAAGCTGTTAAACATTTAATTGATAGCGCTGGCCAAATTTTTCCTTTTTCAGTTTTATTGCAAGGGGATGTAGGGAGTGGTAAAACAATTGTCGCATTGCTGACTGCTCTTTATTATTTGCAAAACGGTATTCAGGTCGCTGTAATGGCCCCTACAGAAATACTGGCGAGGCAACATTATAGAAATATTATAAATTATTTTACTTTATTTCCTTTGTTACAAACTGAATTATTACTATCTACAGATAAGTCCTCCGAAAAAAAAATCAAACTTGATCGAGTTGAAAATGGAGATACTCTCCTGATAATTGGAACTCATACCTTGATTCAGGAAAAAGTTATTTTTAAAAATCTGGGGTTTGTTATAATAGATGAGCAGCACAGGTTTGGTGTAGAACAACGAGAATTGCTAAAAAAGAAAGGATACTCCCCTGATTTTTTAATGATGAGTGCAACACCAATTCCACGTTCCTTAACTCTTACCATGTACGGAGATCTGGAACAACTGATCCTTTCTGAAAAACCATCAGGCAGGCAAAGTATCGAAACAAAATTATTTGAAGAGAGTGAACTTGCAGGAATTTACAGAGCAATTATAAAATATGTCTCTCAGGGAAGACAGGCATACATTGTTTATCCGCTTATAGAGGAAACTGAAAAAACAAGCTGGTCTTCATTAGTAAGTGATTATGAAAATCTTGAAAAAAATATTTTTCAGGGTTTTCGACTTGGTTTACTTCACGGAAATCTTTCAGCTGATGAAAAAGAAAAAGCAATGGAAAAATTTAATCAGGGTTTGATCCAGATTCTGGTATCTACCACCGTCATAGAAGTCGGAGTTGATGTACCTAATGCAACAGTTATGGTTATTCGCAATGCAGACAAATTTGGCCTTTCTCAACTTCATCAACTAAGGGGACGCGTAGGTCGTGGAAAAGAAAAAAGTTTTTGTGTACTGGTTAAGTCAAAAAACATTACATCGGAAGCTGAAGCAAGGTTAAATGCCATGCTTGAGTCTGATGATGGTTTTTATCTTGCTCAAAAAGATTTTCAGATTCGGGGAAGCGGGGAAATATTTAATACCAGGCAAGCGGGCATATCTGAATTCAAGATTGTTGACCTGCGAAGAGATGGAGAAATTGCCTATCTCGCAAAGGAACTTGTAGAAACTAATACTTTAATAAAAGAACGGATAATAGATAAATGTGATGGAAAGGCTTCTTTTTCGAAAGGTTTTTTACTATTTAAAGAATAACCATAGTTAATTCGAAAGTTTAATAAGAAGCTTGCGAATTTTGTTAGTAATACTTTTTTCAATACCAATTCCAAGCAATACAGAGCTTAAAATTAAAGTCATATTTTTTAAAACAATATTTGATGTATTTGAAAAGATTGCAAATACAATTCCAGAAATGGAAAAAATTATATAAATAATTATATTAACAGATTTTTTTTTTCTTTGATCTTCAATCAACTTTAATTCATCTTTATCGAGCTTCATAATTTCTAATTCTCAAATTCATTACTAATGTCAAGATAGATTATATAAAATATATATTTGAATAAACATAATATCAATACAATTTGTCTTTTGAAAAATTTCGATTGTTTAATTTCAGAAATTACAAACCAGAGAAATGATTAAAAATTATTCCTGAAATAAAAGCAATAGATCCACCTATCAATACGGTTTTTTCTATCCATAATCCATGGCCACTTAATTTTTCACTGAGTACTTTGTTTCCACTTTTATCCGCTTTCTCTTTTTTTCCCCGAATGTAAAAATGGGCAACAAAAGCAAGTGTTAACGCTAATCCTCCGCCTAGAGCTTTTATACCCATCAGAGAAGAATGAAAGATCACTTCATGGCGACTATGAAGTAAAAACAGTGCAGTTAAAATTTGAATAATGATTGCGCCGTCCATGACCGGAATACGTCTTTTCTTTAACTGAACCAGAAATTTTGTTTTATCATCTCCGGGAGAAAGTTTTTTTACCGCTGGTCCTACAACAAGTTGCATAATTGAACTGAAGGCCACCAGAGTTGTGCCCGCAATAATGTGAATAATAACGATAAAAGGATAAATAGTTTCCATATCAGAAACTATTTTTTAAATATAACATGTCGAGAACTATATTTTAATATCCGCCAAAGGCCCGTAAAAGAAAAAAGGTTAGATTGTGAGAACGATCCAGATTTCCTTCCCATTTATACTTGGGCCGAAGATAACTGTTCACCGGAGTTCCTTCTACAGTTGTAGTATTATGTTTAAAATTAATGTACCCTATTTTGATCTGGTCCCTACCTACATTTCCATGAATAAATTCAATAGTCCCATCATCGCGAACTGCTGTTACTATGCCGGTATGGGTATAGTTATCGTCACGTTTTTGATTATTATTTTTATCCCAGGTATTATCAAATATTATCACATCACCCACGTTTGCACTCTTTTTTTTATAATGATGATTTTTTTCAAAATATTTTGCAAGGAGATAAACTCCGGAACCAGAATTTGCACTGGCAGCACCCGTCGCAATGGATTCTTCAAAAAGATCCACTTTTGAGTCTGAGGCAACATAGTAAACCGCCCTCACAAAGTTTGAGCAATCCGAATTAATATGAACCGATGAACCTTTAATTTTAACAACTTTTGTGCCTGACATATAGAAATCAAGAGCAACCTGGGCTGCTTTGGCTGCAATTTCTGTATTAGCTTCATTATTAATTTTTTGTTGTTCTGGTGTCAATGTGACACTTACTCTGGGAGAAACCTGTAGTTTTAGTTCAGTCTGATCCAGTGACCCTGCTTCACTGACCGGTGTACTCTGATCAAAAGATTGATCTGAATCAATATCTACTGCAGTACCATTTTCAGGATTAGTCCAATTAAGAATAATTTCATTGCTGTTTTTTTGTGAAAATATTGCTGTCGCAAAAAATACAGATCCGGAAAATACTATAATAAAAAATTTATTTAATTTTATTCGCATAAAGTAATTATATTAAATATGTTCTTTTTGTAAATAATTTTTATTTCAGATTTTATACCCGAGCGTTACAGTGAGATATCTTCATTTTGTTTATATATTTCTGATAAAACATGGATAAATATCATATTCTTTCTTTTATTAAATCATTATAAAAAGAAAATTAATTGAAATACCAAATGCTAAATCAGTCTGGTGAGCTTATTGAAAAATAACTTCATTATACAAATATTTGAAAACTATTGCATGATTTTACAATTCAAATTAGAAAAAATTTGAAACAGAATGAAACAGTCTGGCAACAAAATTCAGCTTGAATATGGTATATTCATGCTAAAAAAATAAAAACTGACACTTTTTCACTTTTAAATGATATTAAATAACATTAAAAAGGAGATTCTAATGAAAAAGATAAAAAAATATTTCACCCATTCATCTGGAACTTGATCCGGTGCATTTTCCTGTATTATTAAATAGATTTGGAAACCATCCTGATATATTGCTTGAAAAGCTGGTTCGACAGCTTGAAGGTATGCATCTTGAAGTAAATGAAGAGAATTTTCAATGGGCTGCGGCCGCTCTTGAAAGTGATTTATAATAATATTTTTACAATTTTCTACAAAGTTGAAACAATAAAATGTATGCATTATTATTAATGCATCTTACTGAAATTAGTATAAAGTTTTTTGTATAATGGAAAAATGCATTTCAGCTTTTTGAGATGCGCTTAAAAAATTGATCGATGTTATGTTTTATAATTCAATATTGACTCATGAGTAAATCCGTACTAAATGATATTGCCGGGCAATTAACAAGTGGCGGGATTTCATCTGTTGATCTGTTAAATAGTTACTTTTCAAGAATAGATAAATATGATACAAAGGTAAAAGCCTTTCTGGAAGTTGAAAAAGATGAAGCAATCAAGGCTGCAAAAGAGTCAGATGCACGTCGAAAAAATGGTACCCTTTTGTCTAAATACGATGGAATTCCTGTTGGAATTAAAGATAATATTGTTCAAAAAGGCAGAAAAAGCGGTTGTGCATCAAAAATACTAGAGGGTTTCACTTCAGCCTATTCAGCGACAGTAATTGAAAAACTTACTGCCAGAGGATTCATACCTGTTGGAAGACTAAATATGGATGAATTTGCAATGGGTTCGTCTACAGAAAATTCGGCATACCAGATTACCAGAAATCCACACGATCTTGAGCGTGCACCCGGAGGTTCATCTGGCGGTTCTGCTGCTGCAGTATCCGCAGGATTTTTACCCGTATCACTGGGTTCAGACACAGGTGGTTCAATCAGACAACCAGCGGCTTTTACAGGTATTGTTGGTTTGAAACCAACCTATGGAACCGTTTCACGTTTTGGATTGATTGCTTTTGCATCAAGTCTTGATCAAATTGGTCCTTTCAGCCGATATGTAGAAGATACAAAAATTATATATGAAATTATAAAAGGTTATGATGAAAAAGATTCTACGTCCTTACCCTTGAATCAATATAAAAATGTTGAGCGCGATATTAAAAATCTTAAAGTGGGAGTGCCGTGGGATTTAATTGAAGGCATAAACCAGGAGGTAAAAGCATCATTTGAGGCAACAATTGATTTTTTGAAAAACGATTCTGAAATGAATTGTGAAATTATTAATGTCAATATGCCTCATCAAAAATATGGCATTCCAGTATATTATCTTACTGCAACTAGTGAAGCTTCAGCAAACCTTGCCCGTTTTGACGGAGTACGATACGGAAGAAGAGCAGAAAAAAATAAAAATCTGGAACAATTGTACGAAAATTCCAGAACTGAGGGTTTTGGAAGAGAAGTTAAAAGAAGAATATTATTGGGAACGTATGCTCTTTCCAGTGGCTATTATGATGCATTTTATGGTAAAGCTCAAAAAGTCAGAACATTAATTCGTGAAGATTATATGCAAACATTTAAAGACGTTGATCTTATATTAATGCCCACGACACCTACCCCTCCATTTAAAATTGGAGAAAAGTCAACAGATCCTGTCCAGATGTATTTATCTGATGTTTTAACCGTAGGAGCATCATTAGCGGGGGTTCCAGCTATTTCAATTCCGTCACCCTTTAGTAAACTTCCTATCGGTATTCAGATTCAGGGTAACTACTTTTCTGAAGATTTAATTTTCAAAGTAGCATCAAAAATTGAAACAGCATTTCCAGCAGCTGAACCGAAACTGGATTAAATAATGGCTGCAAAGTTAAGTACTCAGGTCTATAAAGGCAGCAGGGATTTTTATCCCGAAGATATGCGATTACGTGAGTGGATGTTTGCGCGAATTTCCACTGTTCTGGAATCATTTGGATTTGAAAAAATTGACTCTTCATTGATTGAACCTATTGAAGTGTATCTTGCAAAGACATCTGAGGAAATTGTTAACCAGCAGATTTATTCTTTTATAGACAGAGGTGATAGGAAAGTAGCTATTCGACCCGAAATGACTCCAACGGTGGCTCGTATGGTTTCTGGCAGATTACGTGAACTTACGAAGCCCGTGAGGTGGTACTCTATTCCCAATTTATGGAGATATGAGAGACCTGGAAAAGGTCGTTTGCGTGAGCATTGGCAGTTGAATGCGGATATACTTTCTGCAAGAGATGAGTTTTTGGCTGACCTGGAAATTATTCAACTGGCAGCTGAACTGATGTTTTCTTTCGGTGCAAATAAAAACGATTTTAAAATATATATTAGCCACAGAGGTATATTGAATAATGTTCTGGGTAATGTTTTAAAATTACCTGCAAATCAATGGGCGAACATATCAAGAATAATTGATAAAATAGAAAAAATTTCTAAGGATGAATTTAATTCTCTTTTGAAAAATGAGTCGTTCGAGGATTCTCAGATAAATAGTTTAATGAACTATTTGCATACAGATCTTGATTTTATTCAAAGTCAACATGATAAAATCGGAGAGTCAGCATCATATTTGTTGAAACTTATGCAGATGTTGAAAGAGTTAGGGCTTTCAGATGTTGTTGTCTATAAACCATCGATTGTCAGAGGTTTTGATTATTATACAGGCGTTGTTTTTGAGGTTTTTGACACCCATGAAGAAAATCGTCGGTCACTTTTTGGTGGAGGTCGATATAATAATCTTGCCGGTGCCTTTACCAATGAAACTGTAAATGCAGCAGGTTTTGGAATGGGTGATGTAACATTTACTGAATTTTTAACATTGCATAACTTGTTGCCTGATCTTAAAAGAAAGACTCAAATTTATATTGCGGGTTTTGGCAATGAAAACGAGATAAAGAATATTTTTTCTCTGGCATCACGACTGCGAGAACAGGGATTTATTGTTGAGTTATCAAGTGGTGACGCAAAAATTAAAAAGCAATTTGAAGAAGCAAACGCTAAACAGATTCCTGTGGTTCTTTTGCAGGGTGAAGATGAATTGAAGCTAAATGCCATTCAAATAAAATTGATGGAAAGTGGTGAACAAATCACTGTTCCCTTACAACATCTTGAGTCTGAACTGCGAACTATTTTAAACTGTTAAAGAAGTCATTGTTTTTCTTAACTCCTCTATTAATTCAGATGGAAGAAGAAAGTCTCTTACCTGTTTGTAATTATTTGTATAGCTTGTTGAAACTTTTGTAGCAGATTTTGAATACAGGTAAACCGCTGATTCAAGTGCTTTTTCTACCGGCATTTTTCGCACCAGCATGTTGGCTATTACACCACAAAGGATATCACCTGTACCTCCTGTCGAGAGCTGATACTCTTTTGAGTTTACAAATACCTCTTCAGAATATGGATAAAAGGTTATAAATCCTCCAGGTCCCTTGAAATAAATATGGGAACTGTAATTATTTACTATTTCAAGTGCTGCGTCACGGATATTGGTTATTTTTTTTTGTAATAATGATTCTGCTTCACTTAAGTGCGGTGTAAAAATTAAAGTTGCACTTTTTTGCTTTCTAAATAGATCTCTGTGAGAATATATATTCTTAAGAGAAGATCCATCTATTATAACATTGATATCGATATTTAAAATAGTTTGTAAAAAAGAGGATGACAAAATTTCTGCTTTTCCAGGACCAATAATGCAGATAGAATTTTCTGTTTTATTTTCAAGAGCATCCAGATACAGGTCTTCTATTTTTTTTGGATCATTATTTGAGATTACCATTATTTCAGGAAGTATAGAAAGTATATTTTTTAAATCAAGTGAGGTGGTATATATTTTTGCAAGTCCACCACCAAGGGCAAGAAATGCGTAGGCAGCCATAATTGCCGCACCTTCCATTCCAGAGCTACCTCCGAAAATATGTGCAACTCCATTTTTATATTTATGACTATTTTCTTTTCGTAATGGGGGTATTGCGTTAGGTGATATCAATCGTCTTGAAGGTTGCAGTTGTGAAATAAATCCAACTGGTTTTACCATAACTTTACCGGCGTATAAAATTCCTGGTTCAATAAGGTGGCCAATTTTATAAGCCCCAAAGGTAACAGTTATGTCAGCTTTAAATGGTTCCGCATTAAAAATACTTCCATTTGCAGATAGACCTGTAGATATATCTATGGCTACTTTTAAAGGTTTCTGGTTTCTGTTAATTAAAGTTATAATTTTTTGTATTTGGTCTGGTAAATTTTTATTTAATCCATTACCAAAAATTGCATCTATGATAATACTGGTATGACTTAAATCAATGGATCGAAACATGGAAATATCATTAATAGCAATATTTGCTGATTCATTTTTACTGCATATTTCTGCAAAATATTTCGAATCTCTGGTTGCTGGTTCCTGGAATTTCCAAATAAAAATATTTTTATCAACACTGGTTCCCAGCAGCCATGCCAGAGCATAGCCATCTCCGCCATTATTTCCTGGTCCAGTTAAAATGTGAATATCAGTGTAGTTATTAAAGTTATCAAGATGAGTAATTTCCTGAAAAACTGAGTATGCTGCCCAGGACATAAGGGTTGTCGAGGTTATTCCTGCAGAAATTGATAATTGATCCCATTGGGCGGCTTCAATACTGTCAAGAACAGGAATAAACTGCTTTTTCATTCTGGATTAGTTCCACTGATACAACTCCAATGCATTATTAAAAACCCTAATACTATAAGTGTTTCCTGTTAAGGTAACATAAGTTGATCGCCAGTTGCTTCTTTTTCCAAAAAAATCAATTTGAAGGTTATTAATCAGGTTTCCACTATCATTATATACCGCCAATTTAACGCGATTTGAGCTTACTGTTCTCCATATTAATATATGGTCATTGTAAGGAATATATGGATAACTTTCAGGATCAGTTATTTTTCCAAAAATTTCTTCACTGGATTTATCTTTTAGATCGTATGTTATATATTTTCGATAAAGAAAAATATAATTTCCAGATTTGCTTTTTTCTTCTGGCACTTCATCCACCCGACCTACCATTAAAACGGTTCTACCATCGTAAAATGGATATAGTATTTCACAAGTGTAGAGATGTTTAGGATCAATTTTTTCTGGAGGAAACAGGGTAGCTGTGCATAGCTTTTCATCGACGGATTCCATCTCTTGTCCATTATTATATTTATCAAGGTATAATTCACCAAAGCTTCGATGTGAAACCCAGAGGTGATTATTTTCATCTACATCCATCCAGACTATTTTTTCAAAAGGCATTTCAATTTGACTGTGTCTTCCAATAAATTGTAAAAAATTACCTTTGACATCAAAATGTAAAATTTTGTAAATTCCCGTTGAGTTTAAATTCTGAGTACTGTATGTCGATTCTGAGTCTGTAGGCGAAAATGATACAACATAAAAATCATCATCTTGTCCTCCTGTTATCATTCCGGGAATGTTGAGATAATGGTTTGTTATAACTTTAACCGAAGAATCGGCCGGCGCATTGATTTTCTCATTTTTTATTGTGTCTGATTTTATAATAACTGATAATTTGTTTTCTTTAAAAATCTTTATTTTTTTTGCAGAAGGTTCTGAAACAATATACCAGTCATTTACAATGCCAATTGTAGATGGTATTTCATAATATAATCCTGATTGATTGGGAATATTCAGATTGTTTTCACTTTTGTCAATAGGTGTAGAAAAAATCATTTTTGATGTAAGCTTATTGACCCGCAACCATGAACAGTTTTGTACGATGCTTAAAGTGAAAATCAGAAATGCATATCCAATTTGAGTTTTAATTTTTATAGCCATTTTTGTTTCCTTTTTTTTACAGCCTGAAAAAATTCTGAAGGATAGTTGAAACCGGAAGAATAATCATTTAAAAATGAAAAAATATAATGTATAACTTTATCTCTTATTCTTTCGTGTGTAAGCAGTTCGTGCCTTGTTGATACATTTTCATCTATATTAAACAAGTATAATCTTTTTTCAAGTGACCCAAGTTTTCGTAATATATAATGGGCGTTTTCAGCATTGATTGTCTTGTCATTTGTTGCCTGTATAATACATGTGGGCAGTTTTATCAGAGGCAGATATTTTTTAATTTTTTCAATGTTGGTTCTAAAAGAGTGCAATGGGGGTACAGTATATGCTTCGGTATAGCTTACAGTTGGATTTATAATGTCAGCAGAGACAAGATCTCTTTTTTTTGAGATGGGCCCTATGAAATATTGCCCAATTCCACTGAAAACAAGTCTCCAATCACGAATCACAAGTGCGCCGTTTAATACTCCATTTAAAAGAATGGGGGGGGAAATTAAAATCAAAGCTGAAGCCGGCTTGCTGCTTTGAAACTGGAGGGCAAGTCTAAGTCCGAGATTTCCTCCAAGAGAAAAGCCGATTATAAAAAATTTTTTATATTTGGGCCGTTCACTTGAATAGACTCTTCTGATAGCTTCATACCAGTGTTCATATCTGGTCAGACTGAGGTCGTACATTGTTGTGCCATGACCAGGAAGCAATGGGGCGTAAACAGTATGGCCTTGTCCATTAAGTACTTCACCCAGACCGCGTAAAGTATAGGGGGTCGATTCATATCCATGAATAAGTAAAAAAGCGGTATCACTTTTACCTTTAAAATGAAAACCTTCAGCTCCCTTTAATAATTTTTCAGGGTCGGGAGGTGCTTGATAATCATCGGGATCAATTGTTTCCGGGAATCCTTTCCAGCCAAAAAAATATATTATAGAAAATATAATTATAATTATCAGTATCCAACTCATACAACTATTTTTTCTTTTAACAGTTTATTGACTAATTCTGGATTTGCCTTGCCCTTTGATTTTTTCATTACCTGACCAACAAGATGGCCAAATGCACGGTCTTTTCCGTTTTTAAAGGATTCAACGGATTCCTGGTTTTCTTGAATAACCTCTAAAACATATTTTTCAATTTCAGACAGGTCAACAATTTGAAGCAGACCTTTATCTTTTATGATTTGCCCGGGTGATTTTCCGGATTCAACCATATCCTGAAACACCTCTTTGGCAATTTTTCCTGATATGGCTCCTGATTCAATTTGTTTTATTAATTCAGCAAGATATTGTGGTGAAAATATTTCGGTTAAATCACAAACTTTTTCACTGGAGATTGCCATCATCTCGGACATGATCCAGTTTGAGGCTTTTTTTGCAGGAGCACCATGTTCAATAACATTTTCAAAATATTCAGAAGTTTTACGGCTGGCTGTCAACAGAGCAGCGTCATATAATGGAATTCCATATTCTTCTACAAAGCGCTTCTGTTTTTGATGGGCAAGCTCCGGTAAATTTTCGCGCAACTCTTTTAATTTTGAGTCCAGAAGGTGAATAGTTACAAGATCCGGATCGGGAAAATATCGATAATCATGTGCTTCTTCTTTTGATCTCATCGATTCTGTCTGGCCATATGTAGCATTCCAGAGGCGTGTTTCCTGTACTACTTTTTTTCCAGATTCAAGAAGTTCCGTTTGCCTTTTAATTTCATATTCAATAGCAGCCTTAACAGCTTTGAAAGAGTTTACATTTTTTATTTCAGCCCGGGTTCCCAGTTGTTCTGTGCCTGCGGGTCTAATAGAAACGTTTGCATCAACCCTTAATGAACCCTCTTCCATATTACAGTCTGATACATTTATATATTGTAAAATAGATTTTAGCTTGTCCAGATATAGTACAGCTTCATCTGCATTATCGATAACAGGATCAGAAACAATTTCGATGAGCGGAGTTCCGGCACGGTTCAAGTCGACATAGCTTTCAAGAATTGAAGAATCTTCCGAATGAATCAATTTGCCGGCATCTTCTTCCATGTGAATTCGGGTAATAGTGATCTTTTTCTGTTCTGTTTCAGATTTATTGATTTCAATATAACCTTCAGTGCAGTAAGGAAATTCAAATTGGGTTATTTGATATGCCTTTGGCAGATCAGGATAAAAATAATTTTTCCGATCAAATCGGCTATAAGGATGCACTTTGCAATTAAGTGCAATTGCTGCCTCTACTGCTTTATGAAGAACCTTTTCATTAAATACAGGAAGGGCTCCAGGTAACGCAAGGCATATGGGACAAACATTGGTATTTGGAGGATCTCCAAATGAGGTTTTACAATTACAAAAAATTTTTGTCTGGGTATTTAGCTGTACATGAACTTCCAGACCAATTGTGGGGATATAGGCCATATATCCAGCATGCAATAAAGAAATATGATGTCAAGCTATCGTAAGAGAAGGCTACTTTTCAGTCCGGGGAGATAGGTTACTTTTTTGTTGCCCTGAAAACGGGGCTTCAATCAATGCTGATTTAGCAAAAACAAGTATTGAGGAGAAGCCCCATGAAAAGCTATCAAAAAGAGATTCAGAA
>Ga0224495_10000915_pt1 | contig 22110 bp, 13 predicted proteins | sample SF_Jul11_sed_USG_FD_168128 | JGI IMG/M metagenome (GOLD analysis project Ga0224495, IMG submission 168128) | Sediment microbial communities from San Francisco Bay, California, United States - SF_Jul11_sed_USGS_4_1 | ecosystem: Environmental > Aquatic > Marine > Sediment | place: USA: California...
TAAGCTGCCCAGATGGTGAAACCTTTGATGGCTTCCTCGATGGTCATGCGTTGCTTTGGAAACCATCCCCCTTCGGGCCATCCCTTTACATCCTGCCTAGTCACAGCGGCATAGATACCGAGTAAAGGATTGTTCGATTCGACAGGGAAATCCGATCCACAGGGAATAGTGAGCCCTGCATCTATAAACCACCGCCAAGCATAGGCCCCCTTGGCTCTCTCCTCTCCGATCCTGTCTTTCACAAAGTACATATCCGAAGTGCAATGGGTGGGCTGCATCGAGGGGATGACTCCAAGGGAAACGAATTTTTCTATATCCTCTTTTTCGACGATCTGGGCATGCTCGATGCGAAAGCGGTGGTCCTGTTTGGGATTTTCTTTGAGGGCTTGAGCGTAGGCCTCAAGACAGAGCCGGTTCCCGCGAATGCCGATGCAGTGTGTATTGACGCCCATGTTTGCTTCCAGGGCTGCTTTAGAGATTTCATGGATGTATTCAGGAGTGATCCGTAGGAGTCCGGTGTTTTCAGGATCATCTTCATAGGGTTTAAAAAAAGCAGCTCCTCTGGAGCCGAGTGCTCCATCGAAAAACAGTTTGATGCTTCTGACTGAAAGCAGGTGATGGCCGTATTCTTCGATGCGGTGTTTCTTAAAGTAATCCACAAGTTCCATGTCCAGAGGAAGATCCTTTTCCTCACCCAACATGGCATAGACACGCATTTTGAGTTGTCCGTTGTCTATAAGATCTTTATATAAATAAATGTGTCGCGGCCCGATCCCGGCCTCATGGACACTTGTGAGGCCAACCGCAAGACAACTTCTCACTGCTTTGAGGAACTTTTGTTTGAACTGTTCGTCAGAATCGGGAGGGATTTTATCGGTAACGAGGTTCATCGCCCTGTTGACCAGAACCCCAGTGGGTTCGCCCTTTTCGTCATGGATGATGACACCGCCCACAGGATCGGGCGTATCCTTGGTGATGCCTGCTATCTCCAGAGCTTTTTGGTTGGCAAACGCCGCATTCCCATCAATCCTGTTAAGGTACACAGGATTATCCGGAGAGACCTCACTCAGAGGAATATGGACAGGAAAGGATTTATCCTCCCAGTCGTTCTGGTCCCAGCGGCCGCCGACGATCCATTCTCCGGGCTCGCTTGTCTTTACTCTTGCTGTTACCCTGCCGATGATTTCTTGATAGCTCGATGTTCCAGTAACATTAAGATAGGTTAGCTCATCGCCAAGGCTGTGAAGATGAGCGTGGGCGTCGATCAGTCCTGGGAGCACAAGATTTCCGCTGCAGTCAATGACATTTGTGCTGGGCAGGATGTATTTTTCGACTTCTTTGTTGCTTCCAACAAACACGATTTTATCTCCCCGGACAGCTACAGCTTCGTGAATGGAAAAGTCTTCATCCACAGTTACAACTTTGCCTCCTCGCAAAACCAGATCAGCAGGACTTGGCCTTCCACAGGAAATTGTAAGGATTGCTGCTATTATTGCTATTATAATAATGAGGAATTTTGATTGTGTTTTAAGAAATTTTATAATAGCCTCCAAGTTATTGTTGTAAAAGGTGAAAATTCATTCATCCAATCCTAACCTCTTCAAAAATTCAGTATATCTTGGATCCTGCTTCAATACGTGGAATGCAGGCTCGGATTTGAGCCAAATAAGCATGGGGTCATGCGCTTCATATGCCTTTTCTAGCCATTCAAAAGCGTGGTCCTTTTCATCGAGAGCTGAATATATCATCGGAATGAACAGCATAGAGAATTTTGTTGGCTTAGAAAGACTCATTAGCTTTTCAAGCATCTCAATTGCTTTTTCTTTTTGACCTGATAATGCATATATGAAGCCGAAAACTGAGAGGAATTGGGGATGACTTCCAGCAAGAAGAGTAGCGTTTTGGATGGCTTGAATGGCTTTTTCATGCTCGCCTTTTCGAGCATAAAGGAAACCTGTGTAGTAATGACCGATCATGCTATTCGGATCCATCTCAATGGCTTTTTTTGCATGCTCCAGGGCATCGTCATACATCCCTGCATAATAATAGCGCAACCCAACGTTCACGATTGCCATAAGATCAAGGGGATTGAGTTCGGCACCTTTCTTGGCCTCAACTATGGATTCATCGTACCTCCCCACTGCCGCTAATAAAACAGAATAATAGAAACGAGCATTTGCATTACCTGGGTTGAGCCTGATTGCTTTCTTGAGTTCCTCTTCTGCACCAACCCAGTTGAAATCATGCAACAGGATAGCAAATCCCAATGAGGCGTGGGCTTCTGATAAGCTTGCATCGATTTCTAGAGATTTTTTTGCAGCTGTTTTCGCTTTGGGAAGTTCTTCTTTAGCGGGACGATAATAATACCACGATAACCGAGTATGACAATCAGCGATTCCAGAGTATGCCAGAGCATGTGTGGGATCTCTTTCGATAACCTGTTGAAAGTACTCTAGTCCTTTATTTAGTCCTTCCTCTGTTATCTTGTTCCAGTGATACCGACCTTTTAAATAGAGATTGTACGCTTCGACGTTATCTGTGTAGCGTTTGATCAACCTGCCTTTTTCTTTATGTCCAAGCTTGGCTTTTAGCTTGTTTACTATTTGGAGGGATATTTCATCTTGGATGGCGAAGACATCCTCCATATCGCGGTCGAATCGCTCTGACCACAGATGGTAGCCATCGTCTACGTTGATAAGCTGAGCTGTGATGCGCAATCGATTGCCGGACTTCCGAATGCTCCCTTCGAGGATTGTCCCCACGTTCAGTTTCTTTCCTATCTCACGGATGTCTGAATCTTTTCCTTTGAAAGCAAAAGCAGAGGTTCGAGCCACGGTTCGGAGTTCTTTGATTTGGGTTAAAGCATTGATGATCTCTTCGGAAATGCCATCGCAGAAATATTCTTGATCTTTTCCTGGGCTGAGATCTGTGAAAGGAAGGACTGCAATAGAGTTTTTCCAATCGGGCAGAGGAGGTGTTTTTTTAGGCTTTTCTACATTTTCGAGGGCGCGCAGTAGACTATCTACCTCCTGGTACCTTTTTTCCTTCTCTTTTTCCAGACATTTCAGGATTATTTGACTAAGATCGTCTGAGATCTGAGAATTGAGATCCTTTGGATTGGGAGGAAGCTTGCTTTTGTGTTGGAGAGCGATGCTGAATGGGGTGTCTCCTTCAAAGGGAACCTTGCCAGTTGTCATCTCAAAAAGAACAACTCCCAGGGAATAAATATCCGATCGTTGATCCACCTGTTTCGCTTCAGCTTGCTCTGGAGACATGTAATCGGGCGTTCCTATCATAAATCCCGTGCCCGTGATTCCCCTAGCTTCTATTGAGCGGGCTATCCCAAAATCCATGATCTTGGCATTCGCGTCTTTGTCAATCATGATGTTTTGGGGCTTGAGGTCACGGTGAACGAATCTAAACTTATGGGCTATGGCTAGGCCTTCACATATTTGTTTGGCTATGGAAATGGCCTTTTTTATGGGAATTTGGCCAGATTTTCTGAGGAAACTTTTTAAATCTTCTCCATCAACGAATTCCATAGTGATGTAATAGGTCGCTTCCTCTTTTCCGAGGTCATACATCCTGCAAACGTTGTGGTGAGTGATCTTACGAGCGAGTTTCAGCTCTTGACGAAAGCGTTCGATAGTCGTTTCATCACTCGCGATTTCCGGCCTAAGGAGTTTCAAGGCTATCTTTTCCTTTATCTCTGAGTCGAAGACTTTGTAAACCTGTCCCATTCCTCCTTTGCCGATCTCTTCGATGACCTGGTATCTTCCCGTAAAAGTACTTCCCATGGCCAAATAGGGTTGAAATGTTTGCAGGGTTTGAGTTTGAGAAACTAGAGCTGACCCACACTTGCTGCAGTAATGGCTGTCTGGAAGGTTTTCAAATTGACATTTTGGACAGCACATCGCAAGCAATCCCTTTTTGCCAGGGCAGAAGAAGAATATCAATTCGAAAGAGATAAATCAACCTCAAGGATTTCTAGGCTCAATTATTTGAGGATTAGCCAGTGGTTTTGAGAGAATAGCTTTTAAATATTGTGTTTTTGGAATTTAGTGATTGAGTATCCTGTCCCCGAATTAAAACAGGGCTTTGATGAAGAAGAAGGTCATGATGCCTGAGGCGATCAGCTTGAGGAGAATTCCGACCATGACCCCAACAAAGACTCCCCATCCCGCCTTCAGGGCTTCGTAGGCTTTTTTACCTGCTATGACTTCACCAATAAGGGCTCCAAGGAAGGCCCCGATGATTATTCCAAAAGGCGGGACAAAGATAATTCCGAAGAGCATTCCAATGATGGCCCCCCAAAATCCGTATCTGGTGGCACCGAATTTTTTTGCTCCTACAGCTGGGAGCAGGTAATCAAGAACCTGAACAACAACAGTCAGCACTCCCATCACAATCAGAAATCTAACAGAAAAAGGCTCCCATTTCTTGGCAATGGACAGGCAGATCAAGGCTAAAAAACTGAAGGGGGGTCCAGCGATTCCAGGAATGATGCACCCGATGATTCCGATGATGATGAAAATGACACCAAAGATGATAAATATGGACATTGTATAAGGAGAATGAGGCAGGGCTGCCCTTGCCCTTTATCCCCTCAAAAGCTGCAGTTCACCGGCTTTTCATAATCTCAAGGGCAAACCCTGCCTCGATTATATGTCAAAAATGTCCAAAGTCAAGGGCTGACCCCTCCTATTTCTTCTCTTCTTCCTTTTCCCAGGCCTTTATTCCTTTTGTCATCCAATCCGGGGCTGGAGTGCCTTTGAGATGATGATCGAAAAATTCCTGCATACGGTGCGTCCAGTCTATCTGATTCACCCTTTTACGTAAACCATGCTCTTCGCCGTTGTAGTTGAACATGTAGGCTTCTTTTCCGAGGCGACGAAGGGCCATAATATATTCGATGCCCTGATACCAAGGGACAGCACCATCCTGGTCGTTGTGTATCATGAGTATAGGGGTTTGGACTTTGTCTGCCCAGAAGAGCGGAGAATTTTCGATATACCGGAAGGGCACTTCCCAGAGGCTGGCACCTTGGCGGCTCTGAGTGCGTTCGTATTGGAACTGGCGCACCATGCCGCTTCCCCAACGAATTCCACCATAAGCACTGGTCATATTGGAGACCGGTGCTCCTGCCTCCACAGCGGCAAAGATGTTTGTCTGCGTAATCATGTAGGCGATCTGATAGCCTCCCCAGGAATGACCCTGTATTCCCATGGCCTTGGGATTGATGTAGTCTTCTCTGATCAGCATCTGGGTTCCAGGCAATACGCATTTCAATGCATCTCTTCCCGGATACCCAGTGCCGTATTCAATGTCAGGCATCCAAAGGATGTAGCCATTGCTCACATAGTAAGAAGGATTGATTGATGTACCTGGAGATGGGTGAGAGAAACGGTGGTGCATGGTGTGAAGCGTCTCATAGATGTAGACCATCAGGGGATATTTCGTTTTAGGATCAAAATTTTCAGGCTTGATCAGGATGCCTTTTAAAGGCCTGCCGTCTGCACTGTGGAAATCCCGCAGTTCGGCTTTTCCCCAAATAAAAGGATCCATCTGATTGCCCAGGTTGGTAATTTTTTGGGGCTTCTTGAAGTCCAGATCACTCACCCAGAGATCAGGATATTCATCGAAGCTCTCCCGGGTGAAGAGCAAAAGATCCGTCTTCTTCGCTTTTATCGGATTTCGAAAACCGAAGGATTTATCGATTATCATGAGGTTCTCTGGTGGTTTTGTGCCCTCGATTTTATCTCGGAAGAATCCTTGTGCCATGGTCTCCTCGTTCGTGGCTCGAAGGAGGATCGGCTTTTTGGGATCGATCGTTCGCTCCTCAGGATCGAGCCTCACATAACGATAAGAGAGGTCCATGTCGCGGCCGAATCCTTCTGTAATCCTGCGGGCGCTTGAGCCATCCGGCTTGATCTCCCAGATGTCGTACCGGTCGTAGACAAGGATGGACTCGTCATTATCCGTCCAACCAGCAATTCCGTAAGGATAAGCTGGGTTGGGAGTGTCCCAATCTTCGCGCTCAAATTTTACTCCGAGTCCTTCCGTGATATTCTTCGTACTCTTAGTTTCGATGTTATACACAAACCAGTTTCCGTCTTCGAACCAGCGGATGTATTTTCCGTTTGGTGAGAGATCGACGCCTCCATAGACCTTCTTTTTCACCAGGTTCTTTTCGCCACTTGTGGGATCGATCACATAGATGTCATTATACCAGCCGTCGAAGGAGACCAGCTTTGTGTAGGGAAGGATCGTCTGAGTCCATGCGATCTTACCGTTCCGTGAAAGTCTGACATCGGGGATATCCTCATCCGCTAGTTTGACGAACTTTTTGGAATCCAAGTGATAGACCGATTCCCATGTGTTATCGCGGACTTCCTTTGCCAACTTTTTCTGCTGAGGTTGGGGATAGGGATCATTCCAATGCCACAGGTCAAATTTGGCTTTTTCCTCTTCCTCCTCCGCTTCCTCGTCTTTCTTTTTAGGCTCTGGAATCTCTTTTATCCCGAACATCACGACATTGCCAACCTCAGAGAAAGTGATGTCGGATTTGTCGCTGATTGCCATTCCTTCGGGAAAATCAGGAGTTGAGGAGTGCGAGACCCACAGTGCTGCCTCAGGATCTCCAACTTTCCAGCCATTGAGATTAAAGGTCGGCTCATCAGCTTCCTGATCATCCTTGTCGGTTACGAAAGCCAGCACAGTTTCTTCCTTGTCCATGGCCCATTTGGTGTACTTCCCTTTACCGGTTAAGAGTGCAGTGGGAGATTCTTCTCCTGGGACAAAACTGTAAACTCCGTCGGTCTCGGATTTTTCTTTACTCGATACAGTATAGAGAAGATGCTTTCCGTTCTTGGTGAAGCGATAGATGAAGACATCCTCGAATGTGGTTTCTCCTCCGTCCTTTAAAGACCTCAGCACAAAAGGAGTTCCATAATCCTCCTTTTTCTTTTTTTCTTTCTCCTTCTCTTCTTCGCCCTTCTTTTCTTCTTTTTTCTCTTCTTTCTTCTCTTCGGTCTTTTCTTCTTCCTTTTTCTCCTTTGGTTCTTTTTCCTCAGGTGGCGCTTCTCTCAGATAGGCGATCCAACCTCCCGCTTCTTCTGGCAGTGCGAAACTCTTCACCCTCTCGACTACGGTTACTTTTCCGTCAGCAAGATCCATGATCCCAAGCTTTTTCTTGAGCTTGTCCTCTTTATCATTCGCGGGTTTCTTCTCCTCCTCCTTCTTCTCTTTCTTAGCCTTTTTTTCTTCTTTGACTTCCGCTTTTGAAGGAGAGATAAGGAATACAACATGGGTGGAATCATAGCTGAACTGGGGATTGGCAGCGCGTTCCGAGTCGGTCCCCTCTCCGCTGTAGCCGATAGAGTTACGGAATTCCTCGAATGTCTTTACATTCTTAACCACAAGCTCTGCATCTCCATCCTGGGGAACTTCTAGGTAAAGAATCCATTTTCCATCTGTTGATATCCCTGAAGTTCCGATCGATTTCCAAGAGTCGAAATCGTCATGAGTCAGAGGGCGCTTGGTGATCTGTTTCTGGGCCTGAGCGGCAGGCGTTGGAGCTACAAAGACAAGAGTCAAGACAAATAGGCAGAATATAAAAATTCTTAAAGTTTTACACATGGTTACTCCTCCTGCAAAGATTCTATCATTGAGAAGAAAAAGGTTATCAATTCAATCCTAAAAAAGCAACATTCAAAACATTCAATCAGAATCTCGCTTGACTGGATTATCAAAATCACACTTCAGACGTTTCATGCTCATTTGTTCCATTCAGCCATTGTTGTCTGGATATCACCCGGGGGGAAGTCAAGTCAATTGCATCCTGAAAAAGTAAAGATTGTTTTTTCTGACCTGCATCAGCTTTGACAAAAGAATAACACAGGATTATTTTTGGATATGGAGAATTTATGGTTGAAGCCATACTTTGTGACAGATTAGCCAACAAGAAGGTCCAATGCCATGTCTGCCAGAGGAGATGTGTCATCCAAGATGGAGAGAGAGGTTATTGCCTGACAAGAGAAAATCAAGATGGAAAACTGTATTCGATTATTTATGGACGGATCTCTTCTCTTATGGTTTCTCCTATCGAAAAAAAACCTGTTTACCATTACTACCCAGGTTCTGAGTGGCTCTCGCTGGGGAGTTTTGGATGTAACTTCCGTTGCCCGGGTTGTCAAAATTGGGATATCGCTCATTCTGAGGTAAGGGAAGAGTGTCGAGCAGTCAGGTTCACTTCTCCAGAAGATTTGGTCCAAATTGCAGAAAAAAATCGGTGTTTCGGAATCTCCTGGACGTATAACGAGCCGACTCTTTGGTTCGAGTATACCCTTGAAGGGGCAAAGCTGGCCAAGAAAAAAAATATCCACACCAATTATGTGACGAATGGTTTCATTACAGATGAAGCTCTGGATCTGATCGGCCCTTACCTAGATGTTTACCGAGTAGATTTAAAAGGATTTTCTAAAAACGCCTACCAGAGGATTGCCCATGTGGATGATTTTTCCGGTATTTTGAAGGTGATCAAAAGAGCTAAAGTAAAATGGAACATGCATGTAGAGATCGTGACCAATGTGATTCCCGGATTTAATGATGATGAAGAGGATCTTAGAAAGATGGCAAACTGGATTTGTAAGGAACTTGGTATGGACACGCCTTGGCATATCACTCGGTTTTTTCCTCATCTGGATTTGTCTCATATAAATCCAACAGTTATAAAGACCTTAGAGAAGATTAAAGAAATCGGTATGGATCAGGGCCTCCACTATGTCTACCTGGGCAATGTCTTTGGAAGTCCAGGCGAGAACACCTATTGTCCCAATTGCGGTGAAGTTCTAATCATAAGAGAAGGTTTTATGACCAAGATAATTCGGCTAGACGAAGAGAGATGCAAATCCTGTGGTCACACAATAGCAGGATATTTCTGAATCCTATTCTATATAGAGGACTTCATAGATTTCGCGTATGGGGGGTGTGATGAAATATTTCATGAACTTAATCAGTTGTTCCTGGAAGAAACGGCTGTGTTCTGTCTCGAGCAGATCCTCCTCAGTTTCCCACAATGTTACGATGATGCAGTTGCCTGTTTTGCGATCTCCCAGAAAATAAGCTCCCTTATGGCCTTTTCTGTCTTTACACAAAGGAATAACTTGCTCCTCAAAAAGCTTAGAGGCTTCATCCATTCTATCGAGGTTGGTCTGAATCCTGAGCATCCTTGCAAACATAGCCTATCCCTCCTTGCTTACTCGAGTTAGAGCATAGCAACTCAGGAGAAAAAAAGCAATGTTAAATTTCGATCAAGGCGATGTTAATGACTGTCTGGATCTTTTTAAAGTGGCGATTTAGGGTAAAGATCTTGCATCCAAATTGCAGAGAAATGGTGGCAATGTAACAATCAAGTAAATGAATACTTTTTCCTTTCTTTTTTAGATCATAAGAGAGACGACCCGCTTTTATCCAAGTGTCTTCTTTATGGTCGATTATATAAAAGGCATCTAGAAAATCTTCTATGACTGCGATTTCTTTTGAAGTCATCGCGCCTTGAATCAATTCAGCTATTACAATTTTGGGGACGTAAACTTTGCCCTCATGGAGAATTCTATCGACTTCTTCTGAGATTGGAGAGGAGGCATTCTGAAAATAATCGATCCAGACTGAGGTATCTATCAGAACTTTCTCAGCGCTCATGGTGTCTCATCTCCTCTGCAGTCTTATCGAATGCAAGCTTCCCTTTCATGGCTTTTATCTTTTCAATCTTTGCTCTTATCAGATATTCGCGGATCGCCTCCTTTACTGCAGATGCTTTGCTTTTGGCTTTTGTCTCTATCAAGAGTTCCTCAATGATCTCATGCTCGATGGTTACTGTCGTTCTCATTCGACGAACTCCTTAATGTATTGCACATTTTATTATAGATAAGTTGTGCAAGAAATCAACACATATATATTCAATGTATTGCACAATAATAATCGGATCATGTGTATTTTACGGCTATTCGAAGTTAACAGCCAGAGTAGGTGGGTTTGATGAATAAAGCCTCTACAGGAATTAAGTTCTTATTAAAAGCAGAATCTTTCAAAACGGAAAGAAAAGATATCGATGGCCGCGGTAAATCTCTCCTGGAGGAATGAAGAGGTCTGGGGTTGGGACACCAAAAGCCTTAGAAAAAAAAGGATCTATCTTATCTGCTTCTTCCATCAACGCCTTAGCTTCTTCTTGATCGCCCATCATGCGCTTGAGGTTGGCTAACATTCCTAGGGCAAAAGCTTTTAATGGCAGAATAGGCTCAGAGTCCAGGTATCGTCTGAACATCTTTTCAGCCATTGGCCCAGCCGTCTCCCTTTTTGTCTCATCTCTCATCGTCATAACATAATATCTGGCTAGATCCAGAATGAGAACATTTTGCTCAGGATCAATTTGAACGGCTTCTTCTAAGCACTTCGTTCCCTCTTCAGCTCGATCATTAAACAGGTAGGCCCTTCCCAGATCTTTTAAAACTTCAGCGTTTCCATCATGCTTTTCCAGCACTTTTTGCCAATAATCAACCGTATCTACCTCATCTGGCAGGAGTATGGCACGGGCTTTGGCCCCAAAGATTTCGTCCATTTCTTCCAGCTTCTGTGTATACTCTTCAGCCTTGGCTTTATCACCGCCCATGTTTTCTGGAAGAAGACCATAAATCTCAACCAGGTGCAGCATGGCTTCATGATAATCAGGTTTTAACTTGAGTACGGATTCATAGATGCTGCACAAGTTCGCGACTTTTTCTTTAGCTTCAGGCTGATTTCTTTGGACGGCCATATACGCTGGGAAAAAGGCAACACGTGCTGCGAAAAAAGGATATATCACATTATCCGGATCATTTTCTATCGCCTTATCAATGGATTGTTGCATATCCTCTAGAGCAGTTTCTAATTCTTTCAAGGCACTTAACATAATTTGATACTTTGTTCTTGCAAGCTCGTAATGAGCGAGCGCGTTATCAGGTTCATCTGATACAATCTGCTCTAGCATCGCTTTGGCTTCATCTGCTTTTCCATTCATCCTCAATTCATAGGCTTCTATCACTGCTTTATCCACCTCAGGCCCTTTACAAGACCACAATCCGAAAGATGCCATCACGACAACACTGGACATAACTAAAACTGTCCAGATAAATTGACTTTTTGAATTGATTTGAATACTCATTTTTCCCCCTAATATAATGGATTTTTGTGGAAAATGTCTCCTTCTTTACCCTCTTTCCTTTTGGTTTATGGTGCTCATTCGCTTCAAGTCAATCCCTTCAAGCCAGCCAACCTTTTGATTGAATCTTCGACTTCGGGGAAACCAGGATCGGCATCTTGCCAGAGGTCGAGGAACTTCTGGTAATTTTCTATGGATTGGGCTTTGTTGTTAAGATCTTCATAGATCTTGCCGAGCATGTAGAAGCTCTTAGCATACAGATATCCAAATTCAAGCCTGCCTGTCGTCAGTGTTGTTATCCGCTCGTACTCTTCTCTAGCCTTATCCAGATCCCCGGATTTATAATAAGCGAGGGCTAATGTATCAATAAAAGGAGCAGGCTTTGTGAGAGGGCCAAAAAAAGTCAGCGACAAAGCCTCCTTCATATATTCTATGGCTCGGGAATAATTCTCTCTCTTGATCTCTATTCTTGCCATCAAAGCATAATAGTTCCTCATGAGTTTGTGATTCATTCCCTCTTCAATCATTGTTTTTAGCTTTTCGGTTTCTTGAATGGCTTTATCTATCGAGCCCATCTCGAGGTAGGCTCTGATTTTGTCATGTAACGCACCTCTTTGTCCTTCCAGGTATTCTCCCTTTACAGCAGCGGTCCAAGCTTCCTCTGCTTCTTTTAAAGCCTCTTCAGGATTTTTTGAAGCGATGAGAAGGTCAGCTAGACCCGAATGCCAGAGTGATTTCCAAATGTTTTGTCCGATCTTCTCTGATAGTGTGATTCCTTGCTGAGCCATGCTTTTTGCTCTCTCGAATTTTCCTTGTAAAGCATATAAATTAGCTAGTCTTTCGAATCGCCTTGAATGACCTGCCGGTTCTCTTGCTTTCAGGAGATTTTCATATTCCTCTTCCGCCTTGATCAGGTTGCCATGGTACAGGTAGATATCTCCCTTTCTCATGAAATTCAAGAAATAAACTGGATCCAGGAGAAAAGCCTTCTCTATTTCGGCCATGGCGAGATCCAGTTTGCCCTGCTGGATGTAATGTTCTGCTAAGAATTGGCGAATCCGAGCGTTTTCAGGAAAATCCTCCAGATAAGACTCCAGAACTTGAAGGGCCTTGTTATACATATTTTGGGCTTGGTAATTGACTGCGAGATTTAAATGCAAAATAACATCTTCAAGTTTGTTGTTAATCAACAATTCAAATCGTTCTATCGCTTTGTCATGTTGTTCTAACATAAAATATACCCATCCTAATTCCCCATTGGCATCTTCATCCTCTGGATAGAGCTTCAATACTTTCTCGAAGGCCACGATCGCTTTGTCAAACGTTTTTTCTGATGCGCTGTAAAACATGGCCTCAGTCAAATATCGTTCTCTATCTGATACTCGATCACTCAGTTCCATTGCCTTTTGAAGGCACTTTTTCTCTTCGCTGAAAAGCCCAAGATTGTAATTGTTGACCGCCAGGTATATGTAGGCTGTGGCAAATTCAGGATCGATCTCGATGGCCTTCTCGTAAAATTGCATGGCCTTACGATCGTCTCCTCTGTTGTCGTGTTTCAGCCCTTCTCTAAGATATTTATACGCTTCAGGAGAGGAAGTTGTGATTTTTCCGATGTCTCTATCTATGTCGCTTGCAATTTCTTCGTTGGAGAGCTTAAACCTGACCTTTATTTTCTTCGTCAGATCATCCACCATGGTGAAGATGCTGTCCTCTCCTTCTCCTTCAACTCCCTCCGAGCCGATAATCTCCATAGTCGATGCATCTTGAAGTGTTACATTAACCCTGTAGACATCACCCGCCTTTGCATAATTCCCCTGGAGTATATGATTGACTCTTCCTTGAGCGGTGACTTCTTTTAGAACGGTTGCAGAATAGCTTTTTGCCTCAAGCTGATTCTGTCTCTCGAGGATATCCACAAGCTTATCTTCGCTGAGCACCCTGATGTATTTTGATTGTGTCAGGTCTTTGATCAGAAGGTCTGCGAGCATGGTCCTCCAGTGATCCAGGTTTTCATCCCCTGTATTGTTTTTGAAATACATGATAGCGAGCGAGGGTTTTTCAGATGGGGGAGAGGGCGCTGCTTCCGGTTTTTGTGGAAGGAGCTGCCAGATGGCCACAGCGAGGATTGCGACACCGAGGACAATCAGTACAGGAACTAGGTATTTCTTCATCGTGAATTGAACGGTTATCTCTCGGGAAGTGATAGGTTTTCTTTCGGGGATTATTCGATCTGTCGTGGGGATGCCTTTCTCTATATTGATAAGCTCAGAGCGTACTTCCCCTGCACTCTGGTATCTGTTCTCTTTGTCTTTTTCCAGACAGCGAAGAATCACCCTGGTTAAGTCGTCTGGCAACTGGGAATTAAGCTCCTTGGGATTTCTGGGCGTTTCGCTTTTATGCTTTATGCCGATTGAGAAAGGAGAGTCGCCTTCAAAGGGAATCTGTCCTGTGACCATTTCGTAGAGGATAATGCCAAGCGAATAGATATCCGAGCGCTGGTCTGTTTCTTTGCCCTCAACCTGTTCGGGGCTCATGTAATCAGGAGTGCCGATCATGACACCTGCACCGGTAATTCCTTTTCCCTCTAATGAACGTGCTATCCCAAAATCCATGATCCTCGAGTTGCCATCCTCGTCCACCATGATGTTCTGAGGCTTGAGATCACGATGGATGACTCCAAGCTTGTGGGCTTCGGCTAATCCATCGCATACCTGGTTGGCTATGGATATGGCCTGGCCTGCACTCAAACGCCCCATCTTCCGGATCAATCGCTTCAGGTCTTCTCCCCTCACGTATTCCATGGTGAAATAATGTGTGCCCCTCTCTTCATTCAGGTCAAACATGCGAGCAATATTCTTGTGGACGATCTTTCGAGCCATTCTCAGTTCGTTGCTGAATCGCTCCACTGTCTTTTTATCCGATGCAATATCCGGTTTTATGAGCTTGAGGGCTACCTCTTCGTTCAGCTTCTTATCCATAACTCTGTAGACTCGACCCATCCCGCCTCGACCCAGCTCTTCGATAATCTGGTACCTTCCTGCAAATGTTGACCCAGTAGTCAATTCTTGCTTTGGAGCTTCTATAGTTTTTGTGGGTGCGGAGATATCCTCTGGAGGAGAGGCCCTAGATGTAAGGTCTGGTTCCCGACTGGATTCAGTAGGGGGGAGGGATGTCGCACAATTGTTACAAAAACGTGCGGTCTCTGGATTTTCAGCCTGGCATTTGGGACATTTCATGCTGATTCTCCCCTTGCGGCCATCGGCAAAAGAATATCAATTCAGGAGGAAAAAAGCAAATTATGAAAGTTATGATAGCCTGATCCCATTATCGGAGGGTGGCAAGCCCCCGTCTGGCATCTTCGACTTCAGGAATGCCTGCGTCAGCGTCCCTCCACAAATCGAGGAATTTCTGGTAATTATCCTTGGCTAACTGCCTCCAATCCTTCTGCTGAAAGATTTTGCCCAGCCAGTAGTAGCTCTTGGCGTAAATATCGCCATAATCGAGTCTGCCAACAGTCAGCACCTGTATCTTTCCGAATTCCTCCTGCGCCTCATCCAGATCTCCTGACCTGTAATAGGCTTGAGCCAGGGAGTCGAGGAACAAAGCTCGGTCGTTCCCCACTATCCAGGGATGTCTGTAGTATTGGTGAGGCAGTAAAAAGATGGCCTGGTTGAAATAACTGATGGCCTGAGGAAAGTTGCCCCGTGCAAGCTCAATCATACCTATGAGATGGTAAAAGTATCTGATCTCTTTTCTGTTCAGGCCTCTATCGATTTGTCTTTTTAGCTCATCGGCCGATCTTCGGGCTTCAGTCAATGAGTTCATTGCGGCTTGAGTAAGACCCTTAAAGTACAAGACCCTTCTCTGCAGATCCAATCTCTCTCCCCCCACATCTGTTTGTAAGGCGGCGTTGCAGATGTCTAATGCTTCCTCATAGTTACCGGATTTCATGTTCATATAGGCCAAACATGAAGAAAGCCACATTTTCCATGGCATCACACCAACTGTGTCGGCTGCTTGAAGGCCTTGTGTGGCTTGGGCGATCGCATCATTGAATCTCCCTTGGGTTACATATAAGGCTGCCAGACTGTCCCATCCGAATATACGCGCAACCTCCTCCTCTTCAGCCAATAGAATTCTGTATTGATTATCTGCAGCTGTGAAATTTCCTTGACTGTGATATATGTCGCCTTTTATCCAGTACGCATGATAATGTGTCGGGTCGAGAGAAATGGCTCTATCCGCCTCGATGAGTGCGAACTCATACTGTCTCTGACAGAGATAATTTATAGCATAGTCCCCATGGACCCAGGCCGAATCTGATAATTCATCCAGGTACAATTCAAGAATTTGACCCGCTCTCTCATACATTCCTTTTGCCATATAGACCTCTGCAGCATTCACATAGTAGAAGAACCTGTCATATCTGTTCTGGATGCAAACCTCGTATCGTTCTAGGGCTTTATCCCACTCTTCAATGCTCTTATATGTGAGTCCGAGTCGATTATTCGCATCCCCATCTTCTGGATAGAGCGCCAACAATTTGTTGTAGACTTCGATGGCCTTATCATAGGTGGTCTCTGTTAACCTGTAATATTCTCCCTGGATTTGATAGAGTTCCCTTTCTGATACGCGATCCGACAATAAAAAAGCCTTTTCAAGATATTCTCTTGCTACAGAACTGTATCCCAGGTTGTTATAGGCAGTTGCGATGGACTCATAGGCCATGGCGAATTCTGGATCGATCTCGACTGCTCTTTCGAGAGACACGATGGCTTGGTCATACTCTGTCTGTCGAATGTACTCCACACCTTCGGTGTAATACCTTAGAGCCTCAGGGGAGCTAGTGGTGATTCGCTCGACCAGTTGGTCGATATCGGCTGCTATTACCTCATCGGGCAGCCTGAAGTTTGCTTTGACTCTCCGTGTCAGCTCATCCACCATAGAATAAAAGCTTCTCTCTCCAGTCCCTTCCACGCTTTCTGAGGCGATGAGCTCTCCGGTGCGCGCATCCTGGAGGGTGACGTTGAGCCTGAACCTGTTTCCTGCTCTCGTGTAGTTTCCGACCAAGACGTTTTCGACACCTCCTCGTCTGGCAACATCCATCAAGACATCATAGGAATAAACCTGGGCATCCAGTTGATCGAGTTGAGTGAGGAGGTCGAATATCACTTCGCCGCTGAGGACTCTGAGATATTTTGATTGAGAAAGATCTGTGATCAGCAAATCGGCTATGGCTGTTCTCCAGTGATCCAGACTCGGATCTCCTGTGTTGTTCTTGAAATAGAGAACGGCAAGAGATGGCTTGTCTGTTGGGATGGGGACTGCTTCCTTTCTTAACCAGGGGCGCCAGACAACTAAAATTAATGCGACTGCCAATATCACAACCAGAGCAGGGAAAAGGAACTTGGGCAGTCTGATAGGCAGCGTCAGTGTTTTCAGGGTGAATGGGCGGCGGACTTTTACAACTCTTTTTGTGTCCCGGATGGTTTTCTCTATTTTAATGAGCTCAGAACGAAGTTCTTTGGCGCTCTGGTATCTTCCTTCCTTCCTCTTCTCTAAGCACTTCAGAATAAGATTTCTTAAAGCATCGGGTATCTGGGGATTCAAGAGCTTAGGATCTTTGGGGATTTCTTCTATGTGCTTGATGGAGATCATGAGAGGTGTGGTGCCTGTGAATGGAACTTCCCCTGTCACCATCTCATGGAGGATCACGCCGAGGGAGTAGATATCCGAACGCTGGTCAACATCCTTATCCTGGGCCTGCTCTGGAGACATGTATTCAGGAGTTCCGATCAGCCGTCCAGATTCTGTGATCCCCTTAGCTTCGAGTGATAGGGCTATGCCGAAATCCGTGATCCTGGCATTCCCATCTCTGTCGATCATGATGTTGCCGGGCTTAAGGTCACGATGCACGACGCCCAGCCTGTGGGCTTCGGTTAGACCATCGCATATTTGTTTGGCTACAGATACAGCCGTTTCCGTGCTGAGCTGCTTGGTCATTTTGATCATGCTTTGAAGGTCTTGGCCCGGGATGTATTCCATGATGATGTAATGGGTTCCAGCCTCCTCGGCGAGATGATACATGCGGCAGACGTTCTTGTGAGAGATCTGCCTGGCGAGTTTCAGTTCATTGCTGAAGCGCTCGATGGTTTTCCTGTCGCGGGAGATTTCAGGCCGAAGGAGTTTAAGGGCTACTTCCTGGTTGATCTTGGTATCAAGGACTCTGTAGAGGCGGCCCATGCCTCCGCTTCCGAGCTCCTCGATGACTTCGTATCTCTTGGCAAAGAGACTTCTCCTGGGGAGCTCCCTGATTGGAGTAGGAGAGGGGGGAGTAGGAGGAACTGGGCGTTGGGGGGAGATTTCGGGTTCCTTAGGAGCAAGGATTTGTGTGCCGCAGTTGCCGCAGAAATGGGCATTTTCGGGATTTTCTGCCTGGCACTTGGGACATTTCATTCTTTATCCATCCCCTCAAATCAACGGCAAAAGAATATCAACTCATGAGAAAAAAAGCAAATAATGAAAGTTATGATAGCCTGACCCCGTTATCTTTGGTAGGATTCCATGACGAATTCGGAGACATAACCAGCTAGGAAGCGGTTAAAGGCCAGCGGATCCTCCAGCATGATGAAGTGACCCAGCCCTTCCATATAATCCACCCAGACCGATTTGGCATTGGTCTCTGTGATTTCGAATGTGGATGAAATATGGTCTGTTTGAATACACCGCACAGAGAGCCGAACCTCTCTTAATGGTCCAGCACCGTCATATCTGAGCAGCTCTTCCAGTGCACCCAGAGCCACCTCAGGAGGGGTCTTCACCATATCAAAAATAATCTCCTTCATCACGTCATGGTCGGACTTCGGGGAGAAGTAAGTCAGACGCGCGAACTCTCTCATCTGGAGCTGATAATCCTTTCGCCAAGGCTGAAGGGAAAGCTCTATCTGCTCCTCATTCAAGGCTTTCATGTAGAGGTCAGTGAAAGAGTCTGCGCCCACAAGGCCGATGGCGCAGTCGGACGAAAGCTTAGCTGCCTCCATAATCGCGAGTCCACCCATGCCGTGCCCGATCAGGACGACATTATTCAGGTCGAGTTGTTCGACGACTGCTGCGATATCCTGTCCGAAAGCCTCCATGGTCCAGGTCGTTCGGTCTTGACCAGATTTGCCATGTCCAGCAAGGTCCAGTGTCACCACCGTGTAATTAACGCCGAAAGATGGGATTTGCTCATCCCAGTAGCTCATGTTCGTGCACCAGTCGTGAACAAAGACGAGTGAGACATCTCCCTTCCCATAGAGTTTGTAGTGGATAGGGACGCCGTCTGCTGAGGAGATTTTTCCTTCTTCGACCAGAAGAGAACTTAGCCCTGCTCGCCTCTGGCAGGAGACGAGGGCAGAGAGAAAAACCATTCCAAGGATCATGCCATGCCGAAAAGGTTTCATCGTTTACTGCATTCCCCTGTTTAGGTTATAGCATATAAGAGGAGTTAAGGGAACTTATATTCAATGGGATAGCATCGGCAGCCTGTTGTATTTAGCTTTTCGTGAGTTTTAGCATGCCTTGACAAATGCATCCTTTATTAACTATTGTGGTTAGCATTGATGGCTCACAAATCAACAGCCGTGCCTTCTATGGGGGGAGCTTTGTTGAGCAGGGGAGAATAGCAAATGGCAAAAACAAGAATGCTTTGTCCCTTTTCAGGAGAGTTGTGCCGGGAATGTCCTCAGTACAGAGGACGGCATTATTATCTCTGTTTTTACACCAAGTATCGAGGCTGCTTGGGAAAGCCAGATGCGGGGATTAAAAAGAAATCATGGAGTAGAGGAGTCGAGAACTTTGAGATTCCGGCGCAGCTTCCACCGAGTCCCAAATGGTTAACCTTCAATGAATTCGTAGATAGGAAACGAAAATGATAAAGGATTTCGCTTACTTTAAAGCCAGTACAGTGAAGGAAGCGCTCGATTTGCTTGAGGAGCACAAGGAGGACTGCAAGATCATCTGCGGAGGTCAATCGCTTCTTATTCTGATGCGTCAAGGATTGGTCGCTCCGAAGAATCTCATCGATATCAAGAACGTCAAAGAACTGAGTTATGTGAATTTTGATCCTGAGGAAGGTTTAAAAATCGGGGCAACGACCACACACAGAGCTGTTGAGAAATCGCCTGTAGTCAGGAAACATTTCCCAGTATTGATCGAGATGGAAGAGAATCTGGCGTCCGTGCAGACCCGTAATTGGGGAACAATCGGCGGAAACCTTGCTCATGCAGACCCTACGGGCGATCCAGGGCCGACATTCATTGCCATGAATGCCACAGTAAAGGTTTCCAACAAGGAAAGGGAGCGGACACTGCCGCTTGAGGAATTTTTCATCGATTATTTTGAGACAACGCTGGAAGAGAACGAGCTTCTTCTTGAGGTCCATTTACCGGTCATTCCTCCAAAGACGGCTGTTGTCTACGAGAAATTCAATATTATCAAGAATGACCAGGGTATTGTGTCAGTTGCTGTCTCGATGACAGCAAGCGACGATGGCCTGACCTGTAAGGACTCGCGGATTGTCCTTGGGGCAGCTGCTACAACTCCCATAAGGGCAAAGCAAGCAGAGCAACTATTGATAGGACAGAAACTTGATGATGGCATGCTTGAAGAAGTCGGACTCACGGCATCAGAGGAATCCGACCCTGTCCCCGATATCCACGCCACCGAGGAGTACAGAAGAGAGTTGGTCAAGGTGCTTACCAAGAGGATGGTGAAAAAGGCCTGGAATCAGTCCCAAGCGTTGGCCTAACCAGGAGGGCACTGTTATGGAAAAGCAATTATTACACATAACCGTTAACAACGAATATCAGGAGCTCTATATCAAGCCTAAGAGACTGCTTGTCGAGGTGCTGAGGGATGAACTGGGTCTCACGGGCACAAAAAGGGGATGCAATACAGGGGCGTGTTGTGCTTGCACGGTCCTTGTCGATGGGGCGGCGGTTAAATCCTGTTCGGTTTTAGCTATGCAGGCCGATGGCACAGAGGTAACAACGGTTGAGGGACTGGCCGAGGGGGACAAACTCACTCCCCTTCAGCGATCATTCCTGGACCATGGTGCTTATCAATGCGGATTCTGCACGTCAGGGATGTTGATGTCGGCAACAGCTCTTTTGAATGAAAACCCGAAGCCAACAAAAGAGCAAATAAAAGAGGCTATCCATGGCAATATCTGTCGCTGCACAGGTTATAACAGCATTATCAGAGCCGTCCAAGCAGTGGCTAAAGGGCAGTACAGGGAGGCGGGTTGATGAAGAAATACAGCGTTATAAATACGCCGGTGCACAACATCGATGGCATCGCTAAGATAACGGGAAGAGCGGAATACACTTTCGATGTCAAGTTGCCTCGAATGCTGTACGGAAAGATCCTGAGGAGTCCCTATCCCCATGCAAAAATAATCCATATCGACACGAGCAAGGTGGAGAAATTAAGCGGTGTGAAAGCAGCCGTTACCGGGAAAGACACCCTTGGAATAAAACAGGGAATCTGGAGGCGTTTTAAGGAGCTCTGTGATGAGGAGATCCTGGCAAGAAGCAAAGTGCGCTATATCGGAGAGCCTGTGGCAGCCGTCGCAGCGATCGACGAGGACACCGCCGAGGAAGCCCTGGATTTGATCGAGGTTGAATATGAATCCTTACCCGGCGTGTTTGAGCCCCTTGAAGCGATCAAGGAAGAAGCCCCTCAACTCCACGAGCATGCCGAACGAAACATAAATGTCACACGCCACATCGAATGGGGCGATGTGGATGAAGCATTCCAGGAAGCGGATCATATCCGCGAGGATTGGTTCCGGTGTTCCTCACAGCATCATGTGTGCATGGAAACCCATAATGCTGTGGCAAGTTTCACACCCGACAGAAAGCTCACTGTATGGACCTCCACCCAATCCCATTACTACATCAAGGTTTTGCTGTCCTGGGTGCTCGGGCTGAGGGAGAATGATGTCAGAGTGATTTCACGCTATACAGGGGGAGGTTTCGGAAGCAAGTTCGAGCTCGATTCGGCTCAGTTTTGCAGCTCGCTTCTATCCATGAAGCTCTTCAGGCCTGTGAAGATCACGCTCACACGCGAGGAAGAATTCATGGCAACCAAGCGCCGCACACCCATGTTCTACTATCTGAGGACGGGAGTTAAAAAGGATGGCTTCTTTGTGGCCAAAGAGGCGCGGGTGTTTACTGAAGGCGGTGCCTACACCGCTATGGGAGCAACGGCCCTCTATCTGACAGGATTTTTCCAAGCCTTTCCCTATGTCTGGCCGAATTACCGTTACGATGGATACCGGGTCTACACCAATACGGCACCGACTTCGGCGATGCGCGGTTTTGGAGCACCTCAAGCAACCTTTTGCGCAGAGACTCAGATAGATTTGATAGCGAATGACTTGGGGATCGACCCGATTGACATCAGGCGCAGGAATGTCATGTATCCAGGCTACGAAGTCCCAGGGCAGGCCACGATACAGAGTTGCGGCCTCAGAGAGTGCCTGGATAAGATCGGAAAATGGATCAAATCCCGGGGAAAACTCCCTCCCAATCGGGGAATAGGCCTGGCTGCCTACGGTTTTATGTCAGGAGGAATATTTAACTGGTTCGATACCCCTTATGCCTTTTCCTCATCGATTGTCCAGGTCAACATCGATGGCAAAGTTGACCTCTTCGTTGGGTCTCAGGATATGGGACAGGGGTCAAACACCACAATGGCCATGATCTGTGCAGAGGAGTTGGGCGTGCGCGTCGAGGACATACGCATTCACATGGGCGACACAGACAAATGCCCGGTGGACCTTGGGGCTTGGGGGAGCCGGGAGACACTGATGCAGGGAAATGCCGTGAAGATGGCTGCCGCAGAGGCCAAGCAGCAAATCGTCGAGTTTG
>Ga0224495_10000916_pt1 | contig 22098 bp, 13 predicted proteins | sample SF_Jul11_sed_USG_FD_168128 | JGI IMG/M metagenome (GOLD analysis project Ga0224495, IMG submission 168128) | Sediment microbial communities from San Francisco Bay, California, United States - SF_Jul11_sed_USGS_4_1 | ecosystem: Environmental > Aquatic > Marine > Sediment | place: USA: California...
GGCGCTGATACTCTGTTGGCAGGTCAACATGACCCGAAATCTCCAAATGTCACACGCTCTGGTGCAACTATTTATCATAACTATTGCTCGGTTTGTCACGGAGACAAAGGTGACGGACAAAGTCGGGCAAGAAACAGTTTCTTGGTTCCACCAAGAAATTACACCTCTCCCGAATCTGCTATTGAGTTGACGCGTGACCGCATGATCGCCTCTGTCACTCATGGTCGCCCCGGAACAGCCATGATTGCATGGGGTAGCGTTCTCACTAACAAAGAAATTGAGGCCGTTGTTGACCATGTGCGTGCGACCTTTATGAAGCTGGGCAACCAGAGTTCAGCTCGAACACGGCCAAGCGAAAAACTGCTGGCAACCCGCGGTGGGGTACTGTACATGCAAGCCTGCGTGATGTGCCACGGTGATACGGGCGTACGCCAGATATCCGGCAGCATGCAGCCTCCCCCGCGCGATTTTACTTCACCTGCTGTAATCGCCGAACTATCTCGTAAGCGCATGATCGACTCGATCACTAACGGACGACCCAATACCGCGATGAGGCCTTATCGTGATCAATACAGCCAGCGTGATATTGCAGAAATAGCAGACTTCATCCGCGATGCATTTATGTCTGCTAACCAACAGAAGAATTAGCTCATGAACAGAATCGTGCTCGCCGCTTTACTGCCAGCTTTTGTTGCCGCTCTTTCACTTGCCGCCTGTGCAGAAGAACCAGAGCCAGCCGTCGAAAAATCATCTATGGTTGTTTCGGCATCACCCACCCCATTGACCGACATGACCCTGCCTTTACCCAATGGACTCAAAGGCAACCCGGACAAGGCGGCAGTTTTCTTTTTGCAGAATTGTGCTACCTGTCACGGCACAAGCGGGGACGGAGAAGGCCCCCGTGCCTATTTCATTAATCCCCCACCGCGCAATTTTCTGCTCGCCTCTTCCAGGCAAAGATTAAACAGGCCAACCTTGTTCAATGCTATATCTCATGGCATCGTGGGTAGTGAAATGCCTGCTTGGAACAAGGTTCTAAGTGAGCAGGAAATTGCCAATCTTGCCGAATTCGTATTTCAAACTTTTATTCTTGCGCCACAGGAAGACAGGGAATCTGGAAAACTCGGTAAATGATGCGACTCTTTTTTCTGATAACAACCTTACTCATTTTGTTTGGTTGCTCAAAAACCGATCAAGATCCCAAAGAAAAACTTCCGCAAAATCAATCCGAGTTAGCGGACATGAAAGCTACCAGGAACAATTTTGAACTAGGCAGGCAGATCTATAATTTTCGCTGCTACTACTGCCACGGTTATTCTGGTAATGCGCGCACATTGGCATCCAGCTTCCTCACACCGAAACCGAGGGATTTTACCTCCACCTCGCCAGAAGCTCTAAGCAAGGAACAAATGCTGAATGCAGTCCGTTCGGGAAAACAGGGCACCGCTATGCAAAGTTATGCCAGTGTTCTACCGCCAGATGAGATCAGCGCCGTGGTTGATTTTGTCAGGCAGGAATTCATGATCAACAAAGCCGAAAATACTCGCTACCATACTGAAGAAAATGGTTGGTTCAACCATGAACGTTACTCTTCAGCATTTCCCTTTGCTCTTGGGGAGATTCCTCTGGACACCCCTTGGGAACAACTCACTTTAAAACAAGCAAATGGCAAACGTTTGTTCATGTCATCCTGCGTGAGTTGCCATGACCGTGCACTTGTAAATGACGAAGGTGTGCATTGGGAATCGCGGCCCGTGTCTTATCCTCGTAACCGGTATTCTCCGGGGGACAATCCCCAGACAGATGCCAAGAGAGAGTCTGGCAATGATGCAGTATCCAGTGCCAGCCCCTATCTCTTGCATGAGCGAGCACCCAATTTGGAAAACTTGACTGAATTGGAACGCCGTGGCGAAGCTTTATTTCAGCAAAACTGTGCTTTTTGCCATGCTGCAGATGGCACAGGACGCAATTGGATAGGCAGTTTTCTTGAATCCCACCCTCGCGACCTGACCAGCTCAAAAGCGATGGCCGGTATGACCAAATCACGCTTGCGCAAAGTGATACGCGAGGGTTTGGTCGGCACTTCCATGCCCGCCTGGAAATCGGTATTGTCAGAGCAACAAATTGATGATGTCATCGCCTATGTGGATCGTGCCTTTCATCCTCTTGCACCGGAACAATGATGCTGAAAATATACAACACGCTGACGCGTGATAAACAGGAATTCTCACCCATAGTGCCCGGCAAGGTCGGTATGTACGTATGCGGCATGACCGTATACGACTATTGCCATCTTGGCCATGCCCGGGTACTTGTGGTGTTCGATATGGTGTATCGCTGGTTAAAAGCCAGCGGCTACCAGGTTAATTACGTGCGCAACATAACCGACATTGATGACAAAATTATCAAGCGCGCATCTGAAAATGGCGAGTCTATCCATACGCTGACCCAGCGTTTTATTGAAGCAATGCACGATGATGCCGATAAGTTGGGCATCCAGCGGCCAAACCATGAACCGCGCGCCACGCAATTTGTACCGGAAATGCTGGAAATGATCTCACTGTTAGAGCAAAACAACCTCGCCTATCTTGCGGCAGACGGCGATGTAAATTACTCCGTGCGCAGATTTTCCGGATACGGAAAATTATCCGGAAAATCACCGGACGATCTGCGTGCCGGTGAGCGTGTCGATGTGACGGACAGCAAGCATGATCCGCTTGATTTCGTACTTTGGAAGCATGCCAAGGAACAGGAGGCTGACGAAGTAAAATGGGCATCTCCTTGGGGTGCAGGGCGGCCTGGCTGGCATATCGAATGTTCGGCTATGGGTTCAAAGCTTCTCGGGAAACACTTTGATATTCACGGCGGTGGAGCCGACCTCCAGTTTCCGCATCACGAAAATGAAATCGCGCAGAGCGAAGGCGCTCATCAATGCAAATTTGTAAATTACTGGATGCACAATGGTTTCGTCAATGTTGACAAGGAAAAAATGTCCAAAAGCCTTGGAAATTTTTTCACAATACGCGAAGTGCTTAAAAAGTATGATGCCGAGGTAGTGCGTTTTTTTATTTTGCGCGCACATTATCGCAGCCCGCTGAATTATTCAGATGCGCATCTGGATGATGCCGAACAATCACTCGGTCGTCTTTATACGGCGCTGAAAAACACTCCCGAACATTCCCCGAATATTGACTGGGGACAGCCTCATGCACAACGCTTTCGTGATGCCATGAATGACGATTTCAACACCCCGGAAGCAATGGCGATCCTCTTTGATTTGTCTAAGCAAGCAAACATCACAAAATCGCGAGAATCGGCTACTTTGCTAAAAGCGTTGGGTAGCGTGCTCGGCTTACTGCAACGCAACCCGCAAGACTTTTTACAGGGAAAACCGCCTCTTTCATACGCGCAACCCGAGTTAGTCTCATCTGGCTCAGCAGACGCGGGCACTGTCCTAGGCGAGGCCGGTATCAACACCTTGATCGAAGCACGCTCCGCCGCCAAACAGGCCAAAAACTTTATTGAGGCAGATCGCATCCGCAAGCAACTTTTGGAAATTGGCATTGTGCTGGAAGATAGCGCATCAGGTACCACCTGGCGGCGAGCTTAACAAGAATCGACTGGTATCCTCGGCACTGAAATTCCTGTCACACCATAGATTGTAGCCTTAGGTTATAGTGAAGCGCTGTGGTCGCGCAACTTAAACCCTGTCAAAATTCAATCAATCGACAAGACGATGATGATGATTCGCTTTTTAATACCTACTTTCTCATGGATTCTCCTGGGATTCATCCTGACTGCCCCTGCGATAGCCAGCCCCCTTTCTGATGCACAGAGCGCCTACTCTGCAGGTAATTATGCGAAGGCATTTGAGGCCTACACCAAGCTGGCGAATAAGAATGATGCCCAATCACAACTAAGTCTTGGAGTGATGTACTCTCTGGGGCAGGGCGTTACCCAGAGCCACAAGATTGCAGCAAAATGGTTTCAGCAGTCTGCCAAGCGTGGCAATGTTATGGCTCAAAATATTTTGGGGGAAATGTACGATCAGGGAACCGGTGTCCCCCAAGACTACAAGATTGCTGCAAAATGGTATCGCCTCGCTGCCGAGCAAGGCGATACGCACGGACAATACAACCTCGGCATAATGTATGCCAGAGGGCTGGGAATGCCGCTAGATTACATTCGTGGATACATGTGGCTGAGTCTTTCCGCCAAATCTAAAGATGAGCTCCAGTTGACAGCCAAGCAAATGACCCGCAATCAAATCGCTGAAGCCAAAACCCTGGCAATGCAGTGTTCCGCTAAAAAATTTAAGGGATGTTGATGATCTAAACTCGTTGCACAATGAATGCCTAACTGAAGTCAAGCGTGAAAATACAGAACCAAACCCCATACTGTCACAACATTCACAATACTTAAGAACACTGCGGCACTGGCGATGTCTTTGGCACGTTTTGCCAACACGTGTCGTTCCAGTGAGGTGTGATCAACCGCCGCTTCAAGTGCAGAATTGATCAACTCAACGATCAGCACCAACAGGATACTGACAACCATCATAATCTTCCCGAGCACAGTGGCAGGCAACAAGGGCACAGCGGGAATGGCCATCAAGGCGATAACCACCTCTTGGCGAAATGCATCTTCGTGCTGCCATGCAGCACGCAAGCCTTGCAATGCTACCGCCATAGCGCGCAAACCATGAGTTAGGCCGGGGCGGTGCTTATGAGGATTTTCCACTTTAAACTCTCCTGTTCCGAGAAACCTATAAGCAAAGACTAAACCGCTTGCTCGGCTTCTCGTGTGCAAATTAACCGCTGCTATGCAATGCTCCTTTACCAGAATCAAGCATATGACTCGATAGGCGGGCAAGAACAGATCAGATTCTTGTCGCCATATACATTATCCACACGCGCTACGCTGGGCCAGAATTTATTGTCGCGTACCCAAGGTAACGGGTAGACGGCTTTTTCGCGCGAGTAGCCATGCTTCCAGTCGCTGGTGACCACCGCTTTGGCAGTGTGCGGCGCATGTTTCAGGACGTTGTCCTTTTTGTCGACCTTGCCCGAGATAATGTCCGCGATTTCTTCACGTATCGCGATCATTGCCTGGCAGAAACGATCCAGCTCTTCTTTGGATTCGCTTTCGGTCGGTTCGACCATCAATGTGTCCACCACCGGGAATGAGGTGGTGGGCGCATGAAAGCCGAAATCCATCAGACGTTTGGCGATGTCGGCGACTTCGATGCCTTCACCTTTGAGATCGCGGCAATCCAGGATCATCTCGTGCGCGCAACGGCCATTCGAGCCGCTGTATAAAGTCGGGAAGTGACCCTTCAGCGATTCCTTGATGTAGTTCGCGTTGAGTATCGCCATGCGCGTGGCTTCGGTGAGACCGTTGCCGCCCATCATCTTGATGTAGCCATAGGAGATCAGCAGAATCAGCGCGCTGCCGTAAGGCGCGGCGGATACCGCGTGTATACCTTGTGTGCCGCCGGTCTTGACCACGGGATGCTTGGGCAGGAAAGGTGCAAGATGCGCCGCCACACCGATCGGGCCCATGCCGGGGCCGCCGCCACCGTGGGGGATGGCGAAAGTCTTGTGCAGGTTGAGGTGGCACACGTCAGCGCCGATGTTGCCGGGGCTGGTCAGTCCGACCTGCGCATTCATGTTGGCACCGTCCATGTACACCTGGCCGCCGTTGTTGTGAATGATGCGCGTGATGTCCTTGATGCCCTCTTCATAAACGCCGTGCGTGCTGGGGTAGGTTACCATCAGGCAGGACAGATCTGCTTTGTGCTGTTCTGCTTTTTCGCGCAGGTCGGCTATGTCGATGTTGCCGTTCTTGTCGCACTTCACCACGACGATCTTCATGCCGCACATCGCCGCGCTCGCCGGGTTGGTGCCGTGCGCGGAAGCGGGTATCAGTGCCACGTTGCGCTGGCCTTCGCCGCGCGAACGGTGGTAGGCCTGTATCACCAGCAGCCCGGCGTATTCGCCCTGTGCACCACTGTTGGGCTGGAAACTCATCTTGGCAAAACCGGTGATCTCGGAAAGATCGGCATCCAGTCCGGCGATGATTTCCTGATAGCCTTCGGCCTGTTCCAGCGGGACGAAAGGATGCATGTTGGCAAACTCGGGCCAAGTCAGCGGCAACAGTTCCGAAGCGGCATTCAACTTCATCGTGCAGGATCCCAGCGAGATCATCGAATGGGTCAGGGACAGGTCTTTGTTTTCCAGACGCTTGATGTAGCGCATCATCTCGGACTCCGAGTGATAGGTATTGAAGATCGCGTGATTCAGGATAGCCGACTGGCGCATCTTGATATGCGAAGATTGTGCGAACGCCTGCACCTCGGTAACAACGGGCGCGTGTTTACCAACGGCCTGGCCGAGCACCTGCAATATCGCATTCAGCGCATCGGCATCGGTCGTCTGATCCAGCGCGATGGTCAATCCGTCATCGGTGTAACGCAAATTGATCTGTGCCGCTTCTGCCAGTGCGTGGATCTTAACGTTGTCGGTGTGGGTGAGCTTGATCGTGTCGAAGAAGCTGTCATGCGCAACGGTATAGCCGAGTTTTTTCAGTTCATTAGCCAGTGTCACCGCGTACTGATGCACCTGCCGGGCAATGCCGCGCAAGCCTTCCGCACCGTGATACACCGCATACATGCTTGCCATGATCGCGAGCAGTGCCTGTGCGGTGCAGATGTTGGAAGTCGCCTTCTCGCGGCGGATGTGTTGCTCGCGCGTTTGCAGCGCCATGCGCAACGCGGGGTTGCCGTCGGCATCCACCGACATGCCGATGATACGGCCCGGCATCGAGCGTTTGTGCGCATCACGGCAGGCAAAGTAAGCCGCGTGCGGGCCACCATAGCCCATAGGCACACCGAAACGCTGTGTCGAGCCGACCACCACGTCTGCGCCCCATTCGCCGGGCGGTGTGAGCAACACCAGGCTGAGAATATCGGCAGCCACGGCGACGGTCATTCCATTCGACTTGGCGTGCGCGACAAAATCGGCGTAATTGTGAACGGCTCCGTCGGCAGTCGGGTACTGCAACAACGCGCCGTACATCGTGTCGTTCAACGTGACGGTTTTGAAATCGCCGACCACCAGTTTGATACCCAGCGGCGTGGCGCGAGTCTTCAGTAATTCAATGGTCTGGGGAAGGCATTCATGCGAGACGAAGAAACTGTCCCTGCCCTGCTCCACCGCTTCGCGCGAACGCAGGCCGTGCAACATGGTCATCGCTTCGGCCGCAGCAGTGGCTTCGTCTAGCAGCGAAGCATTGGCGATCTCCATGCCGGTCAGATCGATCACCATGGTCTGGAAATTCAGCAAGGCCTCGAGTCGCCCTTGGGCGATCTCGGCCTGATAGGGCGTGTAGGCTGTATACCAACCCGGGTTTTCCAGAATGTTGCGCTGAATCACCGGCGGCACGATGGTGTCGTAGTAGCCCAGACCGATATAACTCTTGTACATTTTGTTCTTCGCCGCGATGCCGCGCAAAAATTTAAGGTAGGCATATTCAGGCATCCCTTCCGGCAATTGAAGCGGCTGCTTCAGGCGTATCGCCGCGGGAATGGTCTGATCGATCAATGCATTCAGAGAAGGCGCATTGATCTTGTTTAGCATGGCCTGAACTTCCTGTTCTGACGGGCCGTTATGGCGATTTACAAATTGGTCGGTCTTGATCATGTCGGAGCTGAATAGTTAATAAATTAAGTATCTGAGAGAAGTTTCTGATTAATAGAACTGCACTGCAAATTTAGTGCGCTTCGCTATCAACGATTGCCTGATATGCTTTGGCATCCATCAGTGCGGCGACATCAGCCGCGTTATCCGGTTTCATCTTGAATATCCATGCGGCATAGGGATCTTCGTTGATCTTTTCAGGCACGCTGTCCAGTTCGTCATTGACGGCGGTCACCGTGCCGGATACCGGCGCGTATACGTCGGCAGCAGCTTTGACCGATTCCACGACAGTGCACTCTTCCCTGGCTTTCAACTTGCGCCCAACGGCGGGGGGTTCTACAAAAACCATGTCGCCCAGCAGCTCCTGTGCATGTTCAGTGATGCCGATGGTGATGGTGCCATCGGCCTCGGTTTTGACCCATTCGTGGGATGCGGTGTATTTAAGATTAGCCGGATTGCTCATGGTTTATGTCCTCAAGTAAAGTTAAATCAAACCTTTGCCGTTGCGGGCAAACGGATATTTTACGACTACAGCTGTAAGCATTTTATCGCGGATCGAAACCTGTACGCTGTCGCCGACCTGCACCTCTTTGGGTACGCGCGCCAGTGCGATGGATTTTTCCAAAGTGGGAGAAAAACTGCCGCTGGTGATCTCCCCTGCCCCATGTGCGGTATTGACTTGCTGATGGCCGCGCAGTACACCTCGATCCTGCAATACCAAGCCGACCAGTTTGCGTGTTGGAGGGTTCGCTAATAGTTCCGCCTTGCCGATGAAGTCACGCTCGCTCTTCAAATCCACTGTCCATGCCAATCCGGCTTCCAGCGGGTTGATAGTCTCGTCCATGTCTTGACCGTACAAATTCATCCCCGCTTCGAGACGCAGTGTGTCGCGTGCGCCAAGGCCGATTGGCTTGACATCTTTTTCCGCCAGCGTCGCCCAGAAGAACGGCGCGGCCTTGGCCGGGATCATGATCTCGAAGCCGTCTTCGCCGGTATAACCCGTGCGTGCGATGAACATCGCGCCCATCTCTACCGCGCTGAACGGAATCAGGCTCTCGGTCAATTCTTTGCTGCCGGGCAAGGCTTCCCAAACTTTCTCCCGTGCGTTCGGGCCTTGCACCGCGATCATCGCCAGTTCGGGGTGGTCGGCGATAGCCAGCTTGGGCGCGTGTTGTGCGGCTTGCTTTTTCATCCACGCAATATCTTTATCGGCCGTGCCGGCGTTGACCACGATGCGGAACCATTCTTCGTTCATAAAATACACGATCAGGTCGTCGATCACACCGCCGTTTTCCAGCAGCATGCAGGAATAAAGTGCCTTGCCGGGTAACGTCAGCTTGCCGACATTGTTCGCCAGCAGATAGCGCAGGAAGTCGCGTACGCCTGCGCCCTTCATATCCACGACGCGCATATGAGACACGTCGAACATACCGACGTCGTTGCGTACCTGATGGTGTTCGTCGATCTGCGAGCCGTAGTTCACCGGCATATCCCAGCCGCCGAAATCGACCATCTTTGCGCCCATTGCGCGGTGTGCTGCATTGAGGGGTGTTTGTTTGAGAGTCATGTCATTATTCCAAGAATAAAAAAGGCGCAGCACGAATTCGTGCTGCGCCCCATCTGTCCTTGGTACCTGAGAGATTACAACTGACGTTGCCTGCCCCTTCGGTGGTCATAAAAATGACGCTCTCCAGATTCGCCTGTATCTATGGTTCCTTGAGCCTGAGCGGTTGCGGGTGTTGCGCCTTCGGCGGCGTCACAACGTCAATTCAACGTTAACGGGTGACACGCTCTTCCATAGCTTTGAACGGCGTGCGGATTATGCCGGAAATGGCTGGGCGTGACAAACATTATGAAGCGTCAATCAGCGGGTGGTCGCCATGTCGATGATGGCTGCGCGCAGCTCCTGTTTCAGCACACTATCCGCCTGATTCAAAGCGCGTTTTTCGGAACTTTCCTTGTCCGGTGCATTGCCCTTGATGTTCCAGCGCTTGGTACCGCGCACACGGTTTGCGGCCGTTTCCGACAGAGTGACTTCCAGCACGCCGCGCTGCCAGTACCAACCGTCCTTTAATCCCAAGTCATTCAGCTGCATCTGTGCCTGCAATACAAAATCCGGATTTTGCCCCGTCTCGATCATGAAGCCGGATTGTGCCAGCGCGCCAGATACGACCTCTTCCAGACCCGGTGTCGATCCGGCAGCTACCTGCGATGCTATCCGTACCCGCTTCAGCAATCCGTCCAGATCGCTTTTTAGTTTATCGCTGTTCCATTTTGGTTCAACGCCGCGCCCGGTGATATCCACCACTTGCAGCGATTTTTGTAAAGATGCGCGCTCACGCTGAGATTCTAACGTCTGATTGGCTGAAGCAATCTTCATGAACAAATCGTTGTTGTTGCGGGACTGCTCGATATGGCTGGCGGTGGCGGTGTCCAGTTGGTCTATCTGCTGGCGCAGGCTGGCGGCTGTTTGTAATCTCGGCATGATGGCCAGCGCGTGAAACACTTGATGGTCAGGATCCTGCCACAGTTCCGCGATCTGTATACCGCGAATGATCTGCTCGGTGTGAGTGGAGATGCGTCGCGAGGCTTGTCCTTCATACTCGGGTTTTCCATCCTCCGGGGCAGACTTGAATTTCTGGATGTCCTCGCTCTCCGCCACAACGGCCACCTGAAAAATCTTCGACAGATCGGCGCGCGCGCGATCCTTCGCCTCTTCCTGTGTTGCAGCTTGCCCCCGTCCGATCAAGTATTCCGAACGCTTGTATTGGGCGCTATCACCGGTGATCCATTCCGGTGTCGCAGGCGGTGTGCTGGCGCAGCCGGACAACAAAGCGATCAATAATGTAAAGATGGTTAAGGCAGATTTATTCATGTTCATCTCCTTGTGATTCCGCTAATTGGAAATCCAATGCTCGGTCAAGTATGTCTTGCGCTTTTCTTTGATGACCACGTCATGATATTCCCGGGTTGAAATAAGCTGCTTTTCTTCGCCCAACAACTCAACCGTGACAACGTAAATGCCCGGCGGAAGCGCCAGACGCGCCAACTGAAGATTGGCAGGTAGCGTGAGCCAACTGCGTGTATCAGCGCGCTCTGTTACTATCGCTGCCACGCGGACAAAAAATGAACCTAGCAACTCTACCGCAGGGTCACTATCCCGGCTCCCAGCGCGATCCACAGATTCCTGTATCGCCCCCTTGGCAATCGCACGGGCGACCGAGCGCGCCGTTATTGCAGGCATACGGGAATCCAGGCTTGCTCTGGCAATTGCATCAACATCTTCCATCACTTGGGTGGTAGTTTGTTTACCTAAAACGCTGACACGTGCATTCAGTACCTTGACAGGACGGGATTCGTAGTAAGGCAACGCTATGTTAACTACAACCGGCTGCGCTAATCTGGCTTGCTTGTGAGTGGCCGCATCTACCACAACCGAGGGGGGTGGCCCTGATGTAGTCACCGCGCGTTCGCGCTTGATCGGCGCCAGACCGTTATTCAGGACAAAGATCAGTTCACCTTGCTGCGCCGCCCCACTTTCATTCTCAGGCTCTGTTTCAATGCCAAATTCCCCGCTATATTGGTCGGCCTCGTCCGACAGACCCTGCCGCCGCGCCACCCTCACCAAATCATGCTTGAGCATGTCCGGCATTTCCAGCCCGAAATTAGCTTGATAGCGCTTGTAGGCTTCATAGGATTTCCGGTAAGCAATCATGGCATCGTCCCATTCGCCCAGCTCTTCATAGATCAGGCCGGTAAGGTAGCGAGACAAGGCATCCTCGGTGAACTTGCTGTCCGGGATATGTTCCCCGATCTCACGCAACTTAATATCCACTTGCAACGCTTCAACGCGGGCTTCGTTGAGCTGCCCGAGTTCTAGGTAATTGAGCGCCATGTAGAGATGCACCAGCACCTGCTCGTAGTCGTCACCGGCGTAACTGACAGTCGCGTCATTGACGACGAATGACAGTGCATTTTCGCTGACGCTGGCGGCGTAAAGTCGTTCCATTTCGACTTTGGCGGCTTCCAGCGACTCGTTGGATCCGGCAAAATCGTGCTTCATGCGCAGAACCATGCCCTTGTTAAGCAGATAAAGCACACGCTCCGTCCTGGAACCGGCATGCTTCTCAACGGCGCTTAGTGCAGTTTCGTAATTTCCTGTCGCCAGGCTGCGCTCAACGACCCCGAACGAATCGCTATAAGTAGCGCAACCCGACAGAACAAGCCCGCCCATAACCAGCACGATGCGGCATCCCGCACAACAACCAACCCTCAATCGGCTCGCATTCAATTACCCGCCCTTCAACTAGAATTTCAGGTTGCTGCGCTCCACCAGTTTCTTGATCTTCTTTTGTCCGAGCCAGACCTTGCGGTTATCCGCCAGACTGATTAGCGTCAGATCCACCTGATAGAAGCGCAACTGCGTCTTGCCCGATGCATCGATAATAGTGTTGATGGTGCCCTTCAGCATGAAGTCGGCACCCTTCTCCTGCCCCATCGGCTTGCGCGTGTCTTCGCTGGCATTCAGGTCCTGATCCTTGCGCTCATCGCGTATCTCCTTGCGTTCTGTCGATGAAGCGACGAATTGCACCTTGCCGGAGTTGATCAACGCACGTTCCACATCCGCGACAAAGGTATTGACGTTGATGTGCTCATGGCTGAGGTTGGCGACTTCACCGACGATTACCGCCGGCTGGCGGTTCTGGGTGCGGGAAAACTCACTGAACCACGGGCGTTCCAGCACGTCCTTGATCATCTCCTCCGACACTTGCTGGGAGTCGGTATCGTTCCAGGCGCCACTCAGGTCTTTCACTTCTCCTGCGTCCATGCGCGTCACCGAAGTGGAACATCCAGCCACTGCCAAAGACAGGGCCAGAGCCAGCATCGTGAATACGATCCGGAAATTTTCAGTCAGTGTGCGGCGCATCATTTTTTCTCCTTGGCAACGCGGTCAAAAATATTATCGGCGCTATTTTCGAAATAGCGCTTCATGTCGTCGTTCATTTCCTGCGTCTCGGCCAGCGTGCCTTTTACATGCTTCATGTCCAGTTCGGCGATGGAATAGATGGTATTGGTTTTGGTATCACGCCAGCTACCGATGATCTTTGCACCGGTCAGGTTGACCTTGGTCAACGCCTTGATCTGGCGCGAGACGGCTTCCTCGTTGACATTTGTCCCGCTGGTTTTGGCGGAAGCCATGTAGTCATTTGAGACCACATCCATGTAGGACGACAATATCTTTGCTACCTCAGCCCTGGCGCGGTCATCGGCCACAGATTTCTGCAACGCCATATCGCCCATTGTAGAAGCTGAGCCCACACCGTGGAACAGGCGACCATCCTTATCGTTCAGGGTATTGGTACCCTCGTTGACCCAATCGGGCGCGCCGCTGAGGCCCAGGTCGCTTTCGACCTTGGTTTTACTTGCGCAACTCGAAACGGCAATAGCCAGCATTGTCACGAATAACAATTTTGCAATGAAATGGAGATTTTTCATGATGTCCTCCTAAAGAGTCAGGAAAGCGGTTGAAGGTTGTTTCGTTGGTGAAATACACAGAGACAAACCACGCAAGCATCATAAGTTAATTGAGGGGTGGCTGCAATGCACCTCCGCCTCGGAAGACAGTGAATATTTGTGGGTATACCATTGTACCAATAGCTACGATATAATTTGACTAAATTACTTTGGTATAAGCTGCCATTATGCCTGCCCGAACAAATCAGAGGTCGTCATGGAAAAAATCATTCAAGCTACTTTGACGCGTTTGCGCGATGAGTTCATTGGGCGCTTACCCGGCCGCGTGGCCGCGCTAGAACCCTTGCTGGATGCAGTATCAAAGGGTGAGCGGGAAGCGGTTGAACAGCTGAATCGTGAAGCGCACAGCCTGGTCGGCGTGGCCGGCACCTATCGTTTGATGCCGGTTTACGAGGCTGCCCGCAAACTGGAGGTTGTCGTCGCGTCACTCCCCGCAGACAAAAAACCCGGCGCTGCCAAATTACGTGACTTGCGCGAGGCGCTGGCGAATCTCGCACTTCTCGCAAAGCAACCTATCCACAGTACCGTGCCATTTGCAGAGAAACAGCAAGCTTCGCAGCGTATCGTGGTCGTGGATGATGATGTGGAGCAATCTAACTGGATGCGCTCGGTATTGGAACAGGCGGGTTTTCAGGTTGAAGTCTTCAACGAGTTAAGCATCTTCCGCAACGCCTGCCAAACCCGGCAGGATATGCCCGCCGCGGTGATCATGGACATGATGTTCCCGGAAGGCGACGATGCGGGTGCGCGTACTGTCGCAGAAATGCGGGCCAAGTGCCTTAAAAGATTGCCAGTGATCTTTATCTCGGCACGAGAAGATATGGCAGCCAAACTGGCGGCCTATCGTGCCGGAGCCACGCGCTACCTGACCAAGCCGCTGCAACGCGAAGCGCTGTTGCAGGCGGTCAATGAATCCGCGTCACTGATCCCGTCGGAACCTTACCGTGTATTGCTGGTGGATGATGATATAGACCAGCTCGCGATACATGCGCTGATGTTGCGGAACGCCGGCATAGAAGTCAGGGAGATTAGCAACCCGCTGCTGGTTGAGAAAATGCTGGATGAGTTTCCTGCCGAAGCGTTGCTACTGGATATGTATATGCCGGAATGCACCGGAACAGAACTCGCGGCCATCCTGCGTGACGATGTCAGGCACGCCGAAATACCGGTCATCTACCTTTCCGTGGAGGCCGATATTTCCCGGCAGTTACTGGCGCTGGACCGGGCCGGGGATCACTTTCTGACCAAGCCGGTTAATCCCGATCATCTGGTCGCCGTACTGGAGATGCACGCCAGGCGCTTTCGCCAGAACCATGAACAAAGCGAGATCCTCCGCTCCACGCTCTATGAGCGCGAGCGGCAGCAGCAGGCAGTGGATGCGCACGCCATCGTTAGCGCCACGGACGCGAGCGGCAACCTAACTTTTGTCAACGACAAATTCTGCGAAATCAGCGGCTATAGCAGGGAAGAGCTGATTGGCGTGAACCATCGCATCGTCAACTCCGGGCAGCATACGCCTGAATATTTTGCGGACATGTGGCGCCGTATCAAAAGCGGACAAATATGGCACGGCGAAATCTGCAACAAAAGCAAGGACGGCAGACTGTATTGGGTAAATACCAGCATCGTGCCGTTTCTGGATGAGCAAGGAAAACCCTACCAATATATTTCGATACGCACCGACATCACTGACATCAAGCAGCATGAGGCGGAGATGCGCATGGTGCTGGATAACGCGGCGGATGCCGTGTTCATTGCCGGAAAAAATGAACGCTGGGTCTACGTCAACGACCAGACCGTTTCGATGCTGGGCTACAGCCGTGAAGAGTTACTGTCCATGAGCATTTACGAACTAGTACCCGCAGATTGGCGTGAAACCTACCGGCAAAACTTTCGCGAGAAATTGCATGTTGACGGCGCATTGCATCAGGAAATCAGATTGGTCAAAAAAGACGGCGAAAAGATAGCCGTTGAAATGAATGCTGCTGTATTGCCCGATGGCCGGGTGTATGGTTCGTGTCGCGATATCAGCAGACGCAAGGAAGCTGAAGCTGCGCTTAAGAAAGCTTCGGAAAAATTACTGGAAAGCGAAGCGCGTTTCCGCAACATGGCCGATCAGGCACCCGCGCTGATCTGGCTGGCCGACACACAAAATCTCGGCACCTGGTACAACAAACGCTGGCTGGCATACACCGGGCGCAGTATGGAGCAGGAGCTGGGGCTGGGCTGGGCAGACGGCATGCATCCGGATGATCTGGATAAATCAGTGCAGTGTTGTTCGGAAGCCTTCAATGCACGCCGCACCTTCGAGATGGAATTCCGCTTGCGTCGTGGCGATGGCAGTTATGGCTGGATTGCGGACACCGGGATTCCCCGTTTCAATGACAAGGGCGAATTTGAGGGCTATATTGGCTATTGCTGGGACATCACCGAACGAAAACAGGCTGAGACTGAGCGGCAGGAAGCGCTGGATCGGCTCCAGAAAATTTCCAGCCGTGTCCCCGGCATGGTTTACCAATTCCGTATGCGTCCCGATGGCAGCACTCAATTTCCTTACGCCAGTGACTCTGTAAAAAACATACTCGGCGTGAGCTGGGAAGACATCCGAGAAGACGGAGCGAAGGCGTTTGAAGTGGTGCATCCTGATGATGTTGCCGAGCTGATCGCCTCCACACAAGCATCGGCACAGAATTTAACCTTATGGCGACATCAGTTCCGTGTCAGGTGGGGCGATGGCACCGTGCGCTGGCTATTCGGTGAAACCACGCCGGAACGCGAAGCGGACGGCTCGGTGTTGTGGCATGGCTTTATTACGGACATCACCGAACGCAAGCAAGACGAATTGATTTTGGCGGAAAGCCGCGCACGATTGGAGTCAGCGCAGGCCCAGGCGCATCTGGGCAACTGGGACTCCGACATGACCACCGGAGAAGCGCAGTGGTCGGCGGAAACCTTCCGCATCTTCGGGCATGATCCCGCCAGCTTTAAAGCCAGCGGTAAAGCCTTTTTTGACGCGGTGCATCCTGAAGATAGGGAGATGGTGATGCGCAACGGCAACGAAGCTGCCAGATCAGGCGTATTTGATTTTGTCCATCGCATCATCCGCCCTGATGGCGAGGTTCGCTTTGTGCATCAACTTGCAAAAGTCCAAACCGATAGCGCAGGCCAGCTGACCACGCTGAGGGGTACGGTGCAGGACATCACCGAATTAAAACTGGCGGAACAGGCGCTGATCGCCGCCAAGAATGAAGCCGAATCCGCGAGCCGCGCCAAGAGCGAATTCCTCGCCAGCATGAGCCACGAGTTGCGCACGCCGCTCAACGCCATCCTCGGTTTCTCGCAACTGTTCGCGATGAATACGCAGTTGCCCGCCGAGACCCGCGACAACGCGCAGGAGATCGAGCGCGCCGGACAGCACCTGTTGTCGCTGGTCAACGACATGATCGATCTGGCGCGCATCGAGTCCGGCAAACTGGAACTCTCGCTGGAGCCGGTGCCGGTCAGGACAGTCGTGAAAGACAGCCTGGCGATGGTGGCCTCGCTGGCCAGTGCCCAACGTATCGAAACCATAGAAGAAGGTTGCAGCGAAGACGAGATCACGGTACGGGCCGACTATGTGCGTCTGCGCCAGGTGACGATCAACCTGCTGACCAACGCCGTCAAATACAACAAGCCGCAGGGATCGGTGAAGGTCTCTTGCCGTATCAGCGAAAACCAAGTGCGCATCAGCGTGGCCGATACCGGGATCGGCATTCCCGCCGACAAACAATCGCGCGTCTTCAATTCATTCGACCGGCTGGGCGAGGAGCGCGGAACCATCGAAGGCACTGGGATCGGGCTGGTCATCACCAAGCGCATCGTCGAGGCGATGGGCGGCAGCATCGGTTTCGAGAGTGTCGAAGGACAAGGCAGCACGTTCTGGATCACGATGCCGCTGACCGAGGCTAACCATACCCATGCCTTGGCAAACCTCGCGGAAAAAGCGCCGGACGGACAAAACTCCGGCTCGATTGCCGGGCATACAGAAATGTCAGCGGTGCTTTACATCGAAGACAACCCCATGAACATGCGATTGATGCAACAGATCTTCGCGAGCCAGAAACATCTGCAACTGCGCGAAGCGCATACCGCCGAGATCGGCATCAAAATGGCCTACGACAATCCCCCGGCGCTGATCCTGATGGACATTAACCTGCCCGGCATGGATGGCTACAAAGCACTGACCTTCTTGAAAGCGGATGAACGCACCGCGCATATACCGGTCATCGCCATCTCCGCCAACGCGATGATGGGCGACAAGGAACGGGGGCTTGCGGCTGGCTTTGCAGACTACCTGACCAAGCCGCTGGATGTGGATCGCTTGTTGCGCACAGTGGAAAGATATACCTGAACGATGTCACATTACTGGATTGAAGACCATCATGAATGAACCCACAAAAATCGTCCCGAATATCGACATACTGAGCGAAGCGCAACTGCGCCGCAGCACTTATATTTCCGTATTGCTGGCTGGCTTGTTGCCGCCGTTTATCGGCGGGAGTGTGATGGGCTTTATGGGGTTTTACCCGTTACCCGAGTTCTATTTTATTTTTCTGAATTACCATGTGCTGCTCTATGTGGGCACGGTGCAGTTACTGGGCATCATGACGGTGCCCTCGGCTGTTCGATACATTGTCGGGTTGACGCAACTTGAGCGCAGTGTTGCACAGGATCGGGCGAAGCACTTTTTTGCACGTCTACCGTGGATGTTGTTCGGCGCGGTGACATTGTATTCCATCGGCGGCGCGCTGATGGCCGATTTCACGCTTGAAGCCATGAATGTGCGCCATTACACCGTGCAACAACATCTCTACAACCAGCTCGGCTTGATCCCGGTGGTGCTGATCAGCACTTACCCGGTGTTTTTCTTTTTCATCGACCGTCTCGGACGCTACCTCGGCCAGCGCGGCATCGCCGCCGTTGCCATTCCGTTGTGGGTGAAAATATTGATGCTCGGTATCGTCACACCGCTACTGGTCGAGAGCACCATGATCGGCCATTACCTCAACGAAACGAATGGAGTGAGCACCACCACGCTGACGCTGTGGTTCATGCTGGCGGCATTCATCATAAGCGGTGCTTGGCTGGCGTGGCGCAGCCTGCGGCAGAGTTTGCTTCCGCTGGAAAATTTTATTGCGTACAAGGACGGCGTGCTCACGGAACGCGACAGCGCCGTTCTCAAGCCGCTCTCGCTCGACGAACTGGGTGTACTGACGAACCGTTTTGCCGAATTACTTTTTTCGCAACAACAACTCTCGGGGGATTTGCAGCGCTCGCAACTGCTGGCTAATTCCGTGATCGACAATGCGGGCGCGCTGGTGATGGTGATGGATGCGAATGGAAATATTGTGCGTTTCAATCAGGCCTGCGAGACAGTAACGGGTTACACCTTTGCCGAGATCAACGGAAAGCATCCCTGGGATACGGTGATACCGCCGGAAGTTGCCGAGACTGTGCGCACATTCGCATTTGAAGCGCTGAAAAATAATCCGCAGGCGTTAGCCGGTCGCTATACCAATGACTGGATCCATAAAAACGGGGCGCGGACCCTGATCGACTGGTACAACACGGTGCTGTGTGATGCCGATGGCAGGATGGAATTTATGATCAGCATCGGTGCGGACGTGAGCGAACGCAGTCGGAACGAAGAAGAAAAATCCCGGCTTGCCGAGCGCCTGAAGCTGGCCACACAAGCGGCGCAAGTCGCCATTTGGGATTGTGATCTCGTCAATAACAATCTGATCTGGGATGACCGGTTGTACGAGATATGCGGACTAAAACGCGAAAATTTCAGCAATGCCACGGAAGCCTTCCAGATTGTGCTGCACCCAGATGATCAGGCCTACGTGGCGGAAGCAACCCAACGTGCCATGATCAGCATGAAACCCGAAGACCTTGAGTTTCGCATTCGCCGACCAGACGGTACGATCCGACACATTCTGGCGATGGGGAAAATAGTGCAGGATGCGGACGGCAAGCCAATACGCATGACCGGAGTGAACTACGACATTACCGAGCGCAAGCAGGCCGAACAAATTTTAAAAACACACCAGCAAGTGATCAAGCTTTCCAATGACGGTTTCTGGATGGTCGATATCACGACGGGCAAGATCACCGAAGCCAATCCGGCCTATGCCAAGATGTCCGGCTATACCGAGGACGAACTGGTCGGGATGCCGATCAGTCAACTGGAGGCGTTGGAACAATCTGAAGAAACCAAAGCGCACATCGAGAAGATCATCACCCAGGGTTCCGATCATTTCGAGACCCGCCATCGCCACAAAGACGGGCACTTGATGGATATCGATATTTCGGCGGTGTTTGTGCCGGAAATGCAAAGTATCGCCGCATTCTTCAGGAATATTACGGATCGCAAACAGGCCGATGCCGCGTTGCGAATCAGTGAAGAAAAACTGAATGAAGCGCAGCGCATCGCGCATGTGGGCAGTTGGGAGCTTGATCTGGTTGCTGGCCGATTGTCATGGTCGGACGAGATATTCGAGCTGTTCGAGATCGACAAGGAAAAGTTTGACGCGACTTACGAAGCCTTTCTGAACGGCATTCATCCCGATGACCGGGAGATGGTCAATCAGGCCTATAGCAACTCGCTCGTCACGCGTGCGCCTTACGAAGTCATACACCGTTTGAAAATGGGCGATGGACGTATCAAATGGGTGGAAGAACGTTGCTACTCGGAATTTGACACCGACGGCAAACCGCTGCGTTCGGTGGGGACGGTGCAGGATATCACCCGTCTGAAGAAGATCGAGCTGGATCTGGAACAGAGCGAATCGCTGTTTCGTACCCTGGCGCAAGTCGCCCCGGTGGGGATTTTCCGCACCGATGCATCGGGTAGTTGCATCTATGTGAACCAGAATTATTGCGAGCTTGCCGGCATGAGCGTAAACGCCGCCTTGGGTAACGGATGGACGGATGCGATACATCCCGATGATCGCGCGCTTGTTTATGAAAAATGGAATGCTGCGGTCGAAAATGCAACGCTGTTTTTGCTGGAATACCGCTTCCGGCGTCCAACCGGACATGTCACTTGGGTGGTCGGCCAAGCACGTGCGGAAACCGGCGCGGACGGAAAGATACGCGGTTACGTGGGTACCGTCACCGATATCACGCACCGCAAACATGCCGAAGAGGCGTTAAAGCGTATGAACGAAGTGCTCGAACAGCGCGTGCAAGAGCGCACCGCCCAGTTGCTGACGGCCAAGGAAGAGGCGGAGCAGGCCAGCCGCACCAAGAGTCTGTTTCTGGCCAGCATGAGCCACGAGTTGCGCACGCCGCTTAACGCCATTCTCGGCTACGCGCAGTTGATGGAGATCGACCAGAGCTTGTCGGAACATACTATTGAGAACGCACACGAAATACGGCGTGCCGGAGATTATCTGTTGGCGCTGGTGAACGATCTGCTCGATCTGGCGCGCATCGAGTCCGGGCGCATGGAAATGCAGATTACCGATCTGAATCTGCCGGAGGTCATCAACGAATGCTGCACCCTCAACAAAAAACTGGCGGAAACCCGCAACATCGAGCTATTCAAGGATGAGACGTGCAATTCATTCAAGGTAAGCGCGGATCGCCGCCGTTTGTTGCAGGTGTTCAACAATCTGGTTTCCAACGCCGTCAAATACAACCGTGAGGGCGGCAAAGTGACAGTGAGGTGCAGCACACTCGCCAATGGACGGGTGAGGGTTGCAGTCACCGATACCGGCATGGGCATCACCCCGGAAAAGCAGGCGCAGCTATTCGAACCCTTCAATCGTCTCGGCGCGGAGATGGGTAAGATCGAGGGAACCGGCATCGGTTTGGTGATCGCCCGCAAGCTGATGGAAAACATGAACGGCACGCTGGGTGTGGAAAGTACGCTCGGCACAGGCAGCACCTTCTGGCTGGAATTGCCCGCCTCGAAACAGGCTGCCGCAAGTGTTGCGCCCGAAGCGATGCAGGGTCGTGGCAAATCGCCCGGTAAATTCCGCGTGCTGGTGGCCGAGGATTACGCGGCGAATCAGGTGCTGCTGAAATTGCAATTGCAGACGCTGGGCTTCGAGGTCGATATCGCCGCCAACGGCGCCATCGCGCTGGAGAAATGGCGCGCAACGCGGCATGACCTGATCCTCACCGATCTCAACATGCCGGTGATGGATGGCCCGGCCTTGGCGCGCGCGGTACGCGAATTCGAGCTGGACATCGGCGGGCGCACGCCCATCATCGCCATCACGGCCGCCGCGGTGCGCGCGGAACTGCAACGCTGCCGCGATGCGGGTATGGACGATGTGCTGACCAAACCGATCGCGCTGGAAAGTTTGCGCGGAATTTTGTCGCGCTGGCTGGGCAACACTTCCCTGCCCGAGATCGCGATACCGGCGGCTCAGGAAAGCAATGCAGATGCAGTGCTGGACATCGCGCAGCTCTATCGTATCCTCGGACGCGTCAGCCTCGAACAGGCGCAGGAGCTGGTCGCCACCTTCATCGGTGCCGCGCGGGAAGGGCTGGATGCCTTGGCGCAGTCCGGCGATGCGGAAGCGATCTCGCGCGAGATGCACAAACTGAAATCGTCCGCCCGCACCGTGGGCGCGATGCGCTTTGCCAAGCTGGCCGAAACGCTGGAAAAACACAGCAAGGAAAATAAATCCTCGGATACCGTGGCGATGTTGTCCGAGGTTTTATCCGGGGCACTGGCCGAATTACGCCGTGCCTTGAACGAGGTGCAAGCGGCAGCGCCCAATCTGCATTTGGATGCGCAGACATTTATGCACCAATTGCATCCAGCCGACCTGCCGCGCGTCAACTGCGGCTCGGTGCTGGTGGTCGACGA
>Ga0224495_10000917_pt1 | contig 22095 bp, 20 predicted proteins | sample SF_Jul11_sed_USG_FD_168128 | JGI IMG/M metagenome (GOLD analysis project Ga0224495, IMG submission 168128) | Sediment microbial communities from San Francisco Bay, California, United States - SF_Jul11_sed_USGS_4_1 | ecosystem: Environmental > Aquatic > Marine > Sediment | place: USA: California...
CAATGGATGAGGCCGCGAAGTATTTAGGCATATCCAAATTGACCCTGTACGGATGGGTCTCCGCGAGAAAACTGGGGTACGTCAAAATCGGGCGCCTGGTGAAGTTCAAGCAAGCTCAGCTGGACGCTTGGATCGATCAGCACACAGTCACACCACGGAGAGACAACCATGGGACTCACGAAGCGGCGCGATAGCTACTATGTGGAGTTCCGTGTAATGGAAAGTGCAGACGGCACATCGTGGAGCCTTGCGAGTGGCATCCCTGGGGCGAAAAAGAAGCGATGGAAAGTCGGGGGCCTGAATAAGACGATCGCCCGGGAGATGGAATCCGCGATCAAGACTCGCTTGCTCTTGGGCCACGAGAAAACCGAACAGGCCAAGCCAATTTTGTTCCGTAATTGGGCCAAGGCCTACCTAGACCTCGAATCCATCAAGACGCTCCGCAGCTACCAAGATCGACTCGAAATTGTTGAGCGGCAACTGGTCCCGTTCTTCGGTGGAAAGGTCTTAACGGAGATTCGGCCTCATGATGTCGAGGTCTTCCGCGCACAACGAAAGAAGAAGGACGGCAGCAAGCCCAGCATTCAAACCGTGAACAATGACCATATTGTCCTCAAGCACTGTCTCAACGTTGCAATTCGAAGAGGGCTCTTACAGGTCAACCCAGCTTCAAGGATTCCCCTCCCCGACCTACGGAACGCACGGGACAGAGTCCTCACTGAGGAGGAATGGAGCAAGCTCTATCAAGCGGCCACGCCTCATCTCCGCCCAGTGCTGTTGACGGCTTACCAGCTCGGACAACGCCTCAGTGAAATTGTCGGCCTAACATGGGACCGCATAGATCTCAAGAGAGGCTTTATCACCCTACGGAGCCAGGACACCAAGACCAAGAAGCCGCGACAGGTCCCCATGACCCCAGACGTGAAAGCCACGTTGCACCGGTTAGCGAAAGTCCGGAGTCTCTCAACGAGACACGTCTTTCTGTACAATCGGCAACCATTGAGGGATTTTCGCACGGCCTTTCGGACAGCCCTGACCGAGGCAGGCTTAAGTGACTTTCGCTTCCATGACCTTCGACATTGTGCTGCAACCAACCTACGGAGAGCTGGAATTGACACCACGACCGCCATGCAGATTGTGGGCCATACGTCTCCACAGATGTGGAAGCGATACAATCAGATCAGAGAGGAAGATCTCACACAGGCGGCCAATAAACTTGGGAAATATCTTCAAGAGAACACGCCGGGAACACTTGACCCCAAGGCGGAGAGTCTGTAAAACTGTAACTCCTTCAAATCATTGAGATGCTGGCGTAGCTCAATCGGCAGAGCAGCGGTTTTGTAAACCGCAGGTTGGAGGTTCGATTCCTCTCGCCAGCTCCACAAATTCCGCTGACGGATCAACCCCTTTGCGACTTACAGAACTCCTGCTCGCCCCCCTCAATTCAGCCAGTGTACCCGCGATTGTAACCGTCTCTCGCTCGAAATAGGCTGACAGCGACCGCGCTGCCTGTTCGAGATCTCTCTCGTTCACAATGTTGTACCGATCAAAGACACTCCTGGTCTTATGACCGGAAATCGCCATCGCCACCTTCTCAGGGACTCCGGCGCGTACCATGTTCCGTACGGCCGTCCGTCTGAAATCATGGGGGATCTTCCCCTTCCAGACCTTTCGGCCTTTCGCCGCATCCTTCTCCATCTGTCCAAGTCCCACAGCCTCACAAGCTTTCCGCCAGGAGTGCTTGAGGGTTTGGAGTCGAATTCCGCCTCGATGACAGATCCAGGGGCAAGCAGTCCACTTCAGGTCACATCTATTTTTCCATGTCTCCAGAACCCGATACAGATCCCCGGTCAGGTAGAGAACGCGAGGGGTATTGGTCTTGGTATCCCGAGCGTGCAGGAAGAGTTTGCCTTCCGTCCAGTTAATCTGTCGCCACTGGAGGGAGCAGACCTCACCCATCCTCATACCGCTATAGTAAGCAAGACTGACGACGACTTGTGCGTAATCTGGTAACGCGCCTCTGAGGGCTAGAAAATCTTCATGTTCAAAGAACCCCGATCGGATGTTGTGCTCTTTCAACTGTGGAATGTGGGGTATTCGAGCCACGAGTTGCGGTGTCTGCTCAAACCCCAATCTAAACATTCTTTTGAGGTATCCAAGCTCACGATTGATCGTGCCGTTGGCGGCTCCATGACTCTGACGCTTGACGATGTAGGCTTTCACTCTCTCAGTCGTAATTCTGACCGCTCGCATCTTCCCGAAAAACGGCTTCAGATGAAGTAGGTATTCGCCGATGCGTCGCAGCGTCTTTCGTTTATTCAGCTGGTAGTCCTGCTGCACTAAGTTGGCGAGGTCTTCGAACGTGGTTCGCTCAACCTTGGGTCCACGATACAGCCCTTTCGCAACATCCCCTTCCCTCTCCTTAAGGAGCCTCTTGGCTTCCTCTCTGGCAAATGTCTTCGTACTCTCCTGAATCGGTCGGCCTTCAATGTAATACTTGATCCAATACGGGCCGACCTCAATCAACTTATGCGATGCAGGATCTCTCTGCTTCCTGCGGTAGATCATGCCCATCATTGGTCTCCTTTTTGTGTTTCGCAATGAACTGATCCATGTCAACCACGTCCACCATGACCCGCCGACCCTGCCGGACTTGAGGAAGGTGCCCTTCCCATATCAAGTGACGAATCGCCCAGGGGCTTCTGCCGAGATACCGACCGGCCTCCTTCACGCTGTACAACCGTTTGCTGATTTGATCACTCATCCCGCTCACCCCCTTTCTTTGTTAAGACTCTATCCTTCTGCTCCCAGATCGGCTAACCGATCCGCACGCCTTCTCAGCACCTGAACAGCCTTTCGACCGATTGAGTCAACTACCACTTTCATAGCGCCCACCTCACCTTCCAAGACCATGTCCATGATGACGGCGGCACGCACATACTCTGACACAGTCATCCCTTGCTTCTTTGCGACATTCTCTATCAACTTTCGCTCCTCCGGTGTGACCTTGAACTGCATAAGCTCTGTACGTGATGGACCCATAGTAACCTCCATTGATAATATTAATCGTATTACCATTCACGATGGTAATATTATTCGTATTATGTGTCAAGGGAGGATTCCTATGACTTTCAGCAGCATCTATCTGTGGAGCAGGAGGTGCTTCGTTGCCGCCCTTGCCCAGGAGGGTCAAAATTCAAGTGAGGATTCTGAAGCTGCAGCATCGTGGTGCTAACAGTTATAGCAGGTCTGCGCTAGCGCCCTATTGACAGCTGAGCTGGACCAAGAAGCCGTATCCGTCTATTCTTGGCTTTGTACTCTTCGATTAGCCCCTTTCTTTTTAAAGCTCCAAGGTTTCGCATAACACGTTTTTCAAATTCTAATCGTGGATTCCCTCGCGTCAGAACTCCAAGTTGCTTGAGGACGCGGCCTGTCAATGACTTGAGTGTGCAGCTTTGATTCGGACATTTCTGGAGGGATCGAATAACAGCATGTTGAATATCCTGTGGAGGCAATTCTTCTGGACGCCGCTTGCTCGATCTCGCATATTCAAGAGCTCGGTCAAACCGGCCCTCAGCATGCTCAGATGACGGCAGTTCTTCTTCTGACTCTTCCTCCGCTTCATCTGCCTCCGTATCGTCCTCAAGATTCTCCGTCCATTTGTCTGTTACCCCTGGCTCAACTGAGTGCTCCTCTGTTGTCGATCTCGCCTCAGACTGCTTCCGCTCAGATTCCCATTCCTGCTTTGGCGTGATTTTGAGCCTCTCGAGGGTATCCCATAATTCAGCAAGTGCCCCATCTGGATCTCGGTAAAAGTCGTACCCCCGCACGCGCCAAAATGTCCAACCGTGTCGTTCAAGCTCCCGCTGCCTGGTCATGTCCGATTCCCAATGTTCAAGCGCATGGAATTCATCGCCGTCACACTCAACAGCTAACCGACCGCGGAGTCCTTCCACTACAAGATCTATGCGACGGTCGTTGACATGGTATTGCGGCAAGACCCTAAATCCACGATTTACAATTTTCAGAAAAACGTCGATCTCAAACCAGCTGTCAAAAGGATCAGGGGAGGGACCTTTCCGTGCAGCAGAATTCCCTGCCATACGGCGCAGTTCCGAGATAGTTGTATCACCAATATGCTCAGGTTGATGAATTCTTGGTTCCTGGCAATGTTGCAGTATACGATATTGATAACTCCCGGGACGAAGGTCGTTCAGCGAAACACTATGAAATAACCACAGCTGATCTCGAGCACGACTTGCTGCAACATTGTAGCGACGTTGTACGTCGAGATTATTCATATCGCAACGAATATGTCCATCATCCAAAGCATCAACCATGCTTATGAAAACTACGTCCCTCTCATCTCCCTGAAAGTCGTACGGGCGCCCGCACACAATTCGCCGCTTCTCCATCTCTACTGCACCGATTTCCTTTACCAAGAGACTATTGATTAGTTCTGCCTGCCTGTTTCCTTTCAGACAAATTACACCGAATGTTTTATTTGTATAAGCTGAGTTCTCACAACATTCAGCAATCTGTGCAACAATTTTTTCTGCTTCCGGAGGATTCTCGATATCCTCACTTCCCCCTTTTCGGTACCCCTCCTTTACAAAAACCGCTTGAACGGGCTTCAAACGATCAGCGCCGTATTGACGCAAGGGTATCAACGGCTCCGTCGTGTATGACAGGTCGTTGCAGAACTGGATAATCTCAGGCATGCAGCGGAAATGTTCACGTAAGCGAACTTCGTCTGCGTACCGGACTTTTGCCTGGTCAAACAGACTGTGTGGAGGTCCGAGTGTAGGAGCAAAGGGGATGTCCTTTAGGTGCTTTCTGCGGAGATACTCAACCTGCTCCAAATCAAGACCTACATTCATTGGCGCGATCTGCTGCGGGTCTCCAACAACAATCGTTCTATCCGCGATGTAGTTAATCAACCAAGCATCTGCCCCCGATTGACTCGCCTCATCGATAATGACCACATCAAATATGCTCCTGCCCGGCCGAACCGTTTGCACAAGTTGATACAACGGCATAACCCAGCAGGGTATGGCAGACCTACATTGATCCAAATATTGCCGCGCATTTTCGCGATGTCGCTCAGCATATCTCCCGGTCCCTGTTCTAACCTCCTTAGCCTCTGCTGCCCAGGCCATAAGAGCGGTCCTCTCTGCCGAGCCAAGTCGCTTCATGCAGTGAAGCCATGCCTTGCTGGCCGCTAAATTCTTCAACGTATCTCGCTCACGCGAAGTCGAATTCTGTAACGCCAATTGAATTTGTTTAACCTGCTCCTTCCCACCTTTTTCATCCATCCAACGATCAGTTTTGGCCCAAACCCAAGCATCTTCGAATTTAGCGAAGCGCTTATCCCACACCAGCTCCGAATAGGTTCTATCATAGCTTTCGCACGTTCGAGGGGCACAGCTATGGAAACGTAAGTGAACATCATCGGCGAAACTGTGTGCATCCTTCCAGGAATGAAGTGATGATAAGGACTCGTATGTTTGATGGTATAGCTCGCTATTCCTTTCCTCGACAGCCTTTCGGAGATCTTCGGCTGAACCATGGATATGGCCAGAACTGATTAAATCCGCCAGCAAACCCGCTAGGGGTTTGAAAACTCTTTGCGCTCGTGCAAGGTCCTCCTCAAGGCTTACAGCATCAAGAGCTTTGCTGAGTGCATGCACTTCCTCTTGAGAGTGCCACGCAGGGAGACGAATGCTCGGATAATCTCGGCATATCTTTCGTACTTCTTCAATTCGATCATGTAGGGCCAACGCTTGTTCTATTGGTTCACAGAAATCACGATATGCGGAACATTGAAGAACTACGTCTCCAGCAGGCGGCGACGTGATGCCGTTCCACATAGCACCGAGAGCTTTTGCTCTCAAGGAGATTGCGATCCACGCAATCAGCTGGTTCAGACTCTGGATAGTGTTGCATGGCTTCCCGTTAACTGTGACGGTTTCGATCAAGTAACGGCTGTCCTTCACAACTTGAGGCCTCATAAACCAGAAACCAAGCCCCTTGCCCAACTCAAGGTGTTCCCTAAGAGCCGTGGCCTCTTCTTCCACAAGGCGCAAATCTTTAGCATCTAAGCCCACTACTTGCAGTGCACCATGCCTATACACCTGCCGCTCAATATGACCAACATAAGCAAGGGTTTCTGTATGGATCTGTCGCCAAACTCGGTCTTGATCGCCTGCGATCTCATGACAGGCACGCTGCACCCATGTGTGGTAGTGTCTGGAAAGTGTATCTTGCGTTGCGAGAATTCCCTCAATCGTTCTCTTTATTGCATCGCGTTTTTCACGAGGAAGAACAGGCAGGTGAGCATACCCAGGGTAACCGTGCTTGCTTTGTGCTTCTTTGTGGGCAAGGTCGGCATTTCTCTCAGCATCGACGAGAACACGGAACTCACCTGGTTGTATCAGCTGCTCTAGCGGGAACAACTTTAACCTGATTTCCTCGACAAGCTTAGGGTTCAACTCCCGACGTATCTGTGCCATCTTCGACAAATCATCACCGGTAACAGTTGGTACAGCAACGTCCTGTGGCCTATCCATAAACCACTGGAATCGGTCACGTTCCTCGTTAATTATCATTGCAATCTGCTGAAGCGTCCCAGAATAACGGCCCTGAATAGTTGCATGCTGGTATACATCAACCTCGCGACAGGCTCGGAGGTCATGGCGCAACCTGGCCTGGTCTTTTCGTTCTGCGTCTAATCGACGGGTATGCTGGTCAATAAGGCCGAGTTCTCTCGAGTCATTCCAATTGGCTTTACGACGAGTGATCCCCTTCACGGACTTCTCAAGAGCCTCCTGAGAATCTGGACCTGAACCCAGCCACACAACGCAAAGCTCCTCAATCTCACGAGGCAGTTTTTCGCGCAAAACCTCCAAGGCTCTTGGAGTTTCACTTGTTACAAGTACTCGTTTGCCATTGGCAAGAAAATGAGACACGAGGTTCGCAATCGTGTGTGACTTCCCGGTTCCTGGGGGGCCTTGGACGAGCACGCCACGTCGCCGCTCCACTTTTTGAACAATCGCCCTCTGCTCGTCATTCGCCGGAAGTGGAAAATACAATTCAACATCAGTTTGCGTAACGGTGTTATCTCCAGTCCCAGCTTCCCTTTCCTCTCCGCCCACAAGGGGGTGGTCATCAATAACTTCGATAATCCTTCGAATATTTTCTGGTATTTCTTCGCCTTTCTCGATCTGGTCAATTATCTGGCCATAAAAATCCTCAAAGGTCCGTCGCGTTCTCTTACGAAGAATCAATGCTGGAGCAAGTTTTACAATCGGTTTCTGAAATGCCTCTCCGGAATGCTCAAGCGATAAAGTATAATCTCCAGTGATCGGAAGAGCGTTTGCGAATCCTCTCAAAGCGCGTTCCAAACCAATGGCGGTCCACGGATCCCCATCTAATGCAATAGCGTCATCCTCAATAGCTGTAAGATCTGTTGGGTTTGGTCTATCTGAAGTCTCTAACATGCTACATTCAAGCATTGGCTGGGGACCGTCGATCGCAGGGCCCACACTCATAATCCCTCTTACCCGGTCAAACTCGATGCGTGCCTGGAAAGTCAGGATATGACGTTTAATCTCTCCGCTTTTTGACGACGACCACAGAAGCAGCCCAGTCCCGACAACAACTTCATACTGTTCTCCCAGCTTCTCCTGCCTCTGATAAATGTTGAAGAGTTGGTTGTATGCTTTCTGAACCTTTTGTAGTTCTCGGTCCGCAGCTGCCCAGCATTTCCACTCGTCAACGTAATGGACCCACTTATCGAGAACATGTGGATAATCGTTGATCGATGCGAGTACTTTGGGATCTATATTCTCCGATTCTCCTAGGATTGCCGACAAGGGAATCTGTTCATAGAAGCCAGGCTCGTTTAACGATGAATCGGCGAGCTCCTCATCTTTTATCCACGGCTCCAATTCGTCTGGAAGTTCCGGGGGACTTTTTATCGCGGGCTTCCGGATTTCAATCCATACATCAGCATTTTGATCAGGTGTCGATGCGGCTGAATCGGTCAGGCACCAGATTCTTGAACGACACAGTTTATGGTGAGGAAGATCGTTAAGCCAAAAGACCTGGTCAAATGACTTAACGTTGCGAACTTGGGTTGTGCGCAAGGCGCACAGATCCCTCAGGTATGTGAAAAGCCGCACAGCCTTATCACGCTCAGGCGTCATTTCCAAGGCTTTGCTCGTTTCGATTCCATTCATAACAACCCAATCCCGTTCTGGCTATGCGTTAGACAATTACAAGCTCGGGTTACTGAATCAATCTACTGCGTAGGCAAGTCTGAGTCGTCGCCTAAAAGAAATTCTATCACCAGTAAAAACCGATACTCAGCGCTCGGAGTGTATGCTTTTGACTAAATCGGGTCAATTCCTACCTGCTAACGATTTGGTCATACGTTGCGTATCGAGTGAACCTCTCTCTCGGGGAAGGCATGAATCAGGGGGAGTCTTACGACACCCCCCATCCCTCCAACAACGAACGCCCGCGTTGCCGCCGGCGGGGAAAGAGGGGAAACACGTTGGGGTGGCTCACTCCGGGGAGGCAACCGCGCCAGGAACAATCAACCTGGCACGCTTGCAGCCCCATCGCTCGCTACGAGGAATTAGTCTCCTGCCCTGGCTGGTGTGGGGGCAGGAGACTTGATGGATTCATGAATACCCGGTAAATCGGATCTTGGAATCCTGATATCCATCCGAACGTACCGGCCCCGCCGTTCCAGTACTTCAGCGCGCAGGACTCCCCTATTCGACGCACCACTTCGCTATACAAGAAGCAGAACATTTTCGTCCGTGTCTGGCTTGCATGCCGCTGCAGAACCACCTGGTACTTCTCTGTCGGTACCGCGATCCCCAAAGAACAGAAATATCGAGAGATAGCGCGCCAGTTTCACCGGAGAAGTTCCCGGCCGTGGCCCCCGTACGTTGACCTGCCCATTCGCCTTTCCAACAATCTTGTACCAACAGCGACGCAAGAGGCGAATATCCTGAAATCCCCGGACGGCCAAATGGGGATGGATTGACCCTCGCTTCTGACATTCCAACACCGCCACATACGGCATGGGATAGCCATTGCGAGACAGCATGCGCCGTAACCGTTCGAGATCGGTTAAGACCCTGTCTCGATCTTCCATGTTGTCTCTGTCGTGAGCGAAGGTGATCGGCTTGACTGAAAGAATGGTTTCTGAAACCATTTTCTGCCCCCCGGGGTCCTTGAACAACCTCCGGATCAACCACGCGCTTCCAGTCTCCGTCTATAATCCTGCGTCAGAAAGCTATTTCTTCGAATCACCAGACTGGGGGGCAACAGTCACCGGCGCAGGTGTAGTGCTCTGGGCGGATGGCTGACTTTGTGGAGCTTGTCCCTGCGGAGCCTGTTGAAGATTTGGGATTGGTGCCCCCCTCCTTTCAATCGGAGCCACCTGCAGGTTAGGAATCGGCGCTCCTTCATTTAACTGAACTCGGTTCCCTTTCGTCTCATTGCTCATAATCGCACTCCTTTCGATGTTGAGGAGGACAAATGCTGTCGTTAACGAGATTCCAAAAACGAACAAAATGCCTGAGGCGGCGTTCACCCAATCAGTAATTTGAGCGACCTGGCTCTTGCTCAGCGTGTCCTGCTTGTCGCGAAGGTAATACTCTTCGGCCCTCTTGAGCTGTACGTCTATCGCACGCTGACTGACCCAGAATGAAATAATCGTTGTTAGAACCGCGGCAGTCAATACGATCCATGAAGCATATAGAAGACTAAGCCACCGGGCCTGATCACTGGATACAAGATCTTTTAGAAACGCAAACGAAAACCCAAGGAATACAGTCGAAAGAGAAAGAATCGCCTTGTCATAGTTCTCAGCATTAGAGAGCTGCCGTTTGAGAAGGTCGGCCCTCGTTTCTGCCAGGAGCTTTCTCTTTAGGGCATGCAGATCTTCTTCTTGCTGTGGATCAATCATACTATACCCTTTGAATATGACGGCCTAAACAATATTGAGAAGATGGTGTTAGGAACCATTCATTGAATAGGACACTTCGAATCTGACCACGCAAAATGATCAGCGTCGGTGGAGCGATGCCTCAGAGGCCCTAGTGAGAAAATGGTTCCTGACACCATTTCCTGCCCCTCGTCTAATCCATTGTTCTGAAAAGCGCTATAGCATACTCCTCAGATGATTGACGAACGAAACCCGGACGGACTGCCCATGTCCATATAATTATGGCGCATAGGTTTGCGATCAAAAGGGAGTAAATTTGTCGGCGCTCTGACAAGTCAGCTTCAATAGTCTGTAATGAAATGCTTGCGGGGGCGCCATTCCACAACGGGATAGCGATAAGCGAAGTAAGCACGACAAGGATCACAAGCGCAGCCGGTTTAAGCCCTAGCAAATTGCGGCGAAATCCATACAATGCATTCTCTTTATGAAGCAAGTGATATTTGTCCTCTCTCCTCTTTTCAATGAGGCATTTCGTGGCAGATCGATACCGTGCGTCAGCATCCGATGGACTCTGTTTCTCCTGATCTTCACTAGGGAGCTTCAAGCCTACACAAATCTTTTCCAACTCTTGGTGATAGCGTGCTTTGGTAAAGGAATCTATTGTCCTGTCACTATGTCTCAAAATTGCGGTTGTTGGCCAGCCACCCCATTTCTGAACTAAGACACTCTCTACATGTTTGCCACGCCAGCGAGCTATGCTTGCTAATAATGTAAGAGAACCAAGAAAACAGCTCCCCGACACAACGACCCTTGAGGCGCTTCCGACGAATAAATCAGGTTCTAAAGATGCCAACGTCCAGAGTACTGGTGCGATTGCTAACATACCGGGGTAGATGCGTGCCACTCGGTTATAGCTATCAAAAATGTTAAGAGTTTCCACAATCTTCAATCGTATTCCTCCACGCTAGGAGAAAACTCAACAGGCTTAACGCCAACGTATCCTAGCCGCGATGGAAAACCACCATAGTGGATTTTTGCCGTTCCTTGAGTTGCGACGACACAGCCACCGCGCCTGAGGAACGCATTGGTGACCATTTTCCTGGGATGAACGTCATCCTCTGGAGGGGAAGAGACAAAGGCAGTAAAACGAGTTTGTGTGCCTTTTGGTTGAATCGGACCAATTAATCGGTTCAGGATTGTGGGCCCAACATTCCTCCGGCTCCCGTGATGAGGTACTTGGACGAACGTGAATTCCCTCAGCGGAAATTTATAATGTTCTGCAAAATATGCAGCTACCGATAATGCCCATACCCCTGCATCTCCGTTTAGAAGGATCTTTTGTCCTTCATCTAAATTGCAATACAGAACAACGCTGCTTTCATTGCTTGCGCCTGTCACGCCACCGTCCTTCAACAATTCGTGTTCCCATGTTTCAGTTACCCATTTGTTTTGCACTTTAGCGATCGCCTTCTCAAATAATGAGGAGAGCATACCTCCACTTTTAGGTCCTATCCACCAGCCCTTCGCTGCGATAGCAGCTTGGTCTGGTTCAGGAGTTCGTTCAAATTGGGGTAGTAACAGCTCGTACATTTCTTTGTGCGGAGAAAGCACATGAAATGGTCCAATCATTTCCCCCACAAACGGTTCGCGAATGCTTATCCGGTTTTGTATAGCGGTATCAAGAATCTCAGCAACAATGTCGTACTCTTTTTTTATTGCTATTGATAACCGTTCGTCCGCCCAGGTCTTGTTTAAAAAATATGGTTTGGATGCGCTGGCATGCAGCCAGGGAACATGGAGCCATAGATTGGTAACTGGTATCTCTTTTAAAACAGTCCGTAACCCTGAGGCGTGATCAGCGTCGGAGTGGGTGAGGACAACGTGGGTGAGGGTGACGTACGGCCCAAAATGTTTCCTCAAGTGAGCTACGAGCATATCGCCTGTTTCTAGAGTGCCGCCGTCAATCACCATGATTTCATACGCATCCGGAGAACCGTATCTGACAACTATTGCATCGCCAGGTTTGGACGCATTACCAACTGGCAAGAATTCAATTTCACACTTCATGAGGCCCCACACCCGACTGAATAGGACTTAATTTCGCTACTGATCACCTAGTGTCGTTTACCGCCGCATTTACAGGTCAGCGCAGATGTCGGTTTCGAATGTACAGGTGCTAGCTAGGCACCCTGTGAGCAATGATTAGCTACATATAGCTAGTCCTGTATATTGTCAATACCAAATGTGGTGGGTATACAGTGAAGAGCGACGATAACCCGTGAATAATCTGTACAGATAAATTGGCGTGGCTTGCGGTCTTTTGGATCTAGTTTATCCATAGAAAGAATCTCAATAACTGGCGGGGGCTCAAAATCGGTAAGAGTGATAGGGTGGAAGTCGAAATTCCGGGGAAGCAATTACGCCAGAAACAGCGACCTGACACGACTGCGGCCCAGTTGCGCGCGACTAAAAATTTTCTCCCCGCCCAGTTTGGGTTGGGGGCAGGAGACTCGATGTATTCATGAATACCCGGCAATTCGGATCTTCGAATCCTGATATCCATCCGAACGTCCCCGCCCCGCCGTTCCAGTACTTCAGCGCGCAGCACTCCCCTATTCGACGCACCACTTCGCTATACAAGAAGCAGAACATTTTCGTCCGTGTCTGGCTTGCATGCCGCTGCAGAATAATCTGGTACTTCTCTGTCGGTACGGATATCCCCAAAGAGCAGAAGTATCGGTGCTCTTCAAACTCTCGTGGCTGACTGTCGATGTCTTTGCTGATGTACTTGGAAAGATAGCGAGCCAGTTTCACCGGAGAAGTTCCCGGCCGTGGCCCTCGTACGTTGACCTGCCCTTTCGCTTTTCCAACAATCTTGTACCAACAGCGACGCAAGAGGCGAATGTCCTGAAATCCCCGGACGGCCAAATGGGGGTGGATTGCCCCTCGCTTCTGGCATTCCAGCACTGCCACATATGGCATGGGATAGCCATTGCGAGACAGCATGCGCCGTAATCGTTCGAGATCGGTTAACACCCTGTCTCGATCTTCCATGTTGTCTCTGTACGTGAGCGTGACAAGGTGATCGGCTTGGATGGACAAGCACTTTCTTCTGATCTCTCCCTTGGCCCTGGCTTGTGCCCGTTTCTCATTTTGTTCTTTGTGCTTTGACATTCCCTTGAAGCCCTTCTTGCCCGGACGTGGATCGACCTTTCCCCATGACGCCTCGGCCCATTGCTTCCCAAAGTCGTGAATCTTGACTGACCAGATTGAACCTCCTGATGAATGTGTGGGGATGTTGCATTGCGTGTGATTGACGAGAAATGTCTTCCTGACAAGTTTAGAGGCCGCCGGCGGACCGGCGGCCGTGCGCTGCTGGCCATCGCCAGCAAGCGCATCGCCCACGGGTCCCTGTTGGACATCTTCTTGTGATTGATAGCGTCGTTCTCTATACTCCTGTTCCATCAACGGCCTCACAAAATCGTAACCGAAATTGTAACCGTAAACGCCATTTTGGCCCTTTCAGCTAGCAAGCGGGCGCAACTGAGCCAGACCATCTAACCGGGCCATTCATCGTGTGATTCCGTTGGTTCCGATGAGACTGAGGGAGGAGCAGAAACTGAGTCAGGAGCTATTTGTAAACCGCAGGTTGGAGGTTCGATTCCTCTCGCCAGCTCCAGCTTTTCAACAGCTTGGAGAGGCCTCACCAAACGGAACCGGTGATTGTGCTAATTTTGTGCTAACCGACCGTCCTCTCTCCAGCGCCTCCACTCCTTCTCGCAAACTTTCCGGATAATGATGGGCATAGCGCTGAGTCATCATCGGCGACTTATGCCCGAGGAGACGTTGGACCTTGTACAGGTCCACCCCGGCTTGGACGATCCGCGTGGCAAACGTATGGCGAAGATCATGGAAATGGAAATCCTGAATCTTTGCCACCCTTAGTGCGGCGTTCAGTCCATGCCGAATGTTGCTGCCATCAAGCGCTGTTCCCGCTTGGCTGTGAAACACCAGGTCGGTCATCCGTGAACGTGCTGCGTACTTGCGCCTTAAAACATCGAGCACGATTGAGTTGATCGGGATGGTCCGCCGTTCGCCGTTTTTGGAACGAAAGACGGTCACGGTTCGCCGGAACAAGTCGACACCGGCCCAGGTGAGAGCCAGAATCTCCCCCATCCGCATCCCGGTATTCAGTGCGAAGATAATCAGATCACGCAGCCGCAGGCTGATAGCCTGAAGGAGTCGCTGTTCTTCCTCTATGGTCAACCATCGGTCTCGCGTATTATTCTCTCGCTCCATCGACACTCGGCACACTGGATTATCCGTGCACCATTCCCATTCGCGACGAGCCAGGTTAAAGGCCTTCTTCAACGTCGCGAGCTCCCGGTTGATCGTCGCGGGTTTGACCCCATCGGTATACCGTTTGTTCTTGTAATCCACGATCAGCTTCGGCGTAATGTGATCCAGCTTTGGATTCCCAAAGAATCTTGTGAGATTTTGGATACTGGTCAATTCACGCCTCTGATTCGCTCGTCTGGCCGCATGTTCACCCGCGTACCGATCCAACAGTTCGGCCAAGGTTCGCTCTTGTGCTTCCCGCTTTTCAAAAAACCGACCTTCAACGATTTGGACCTTGACCTTGCTTAGGATCGCCTCAGCCAGCCGTTTATCACCCGTCCCCGTGGACCGTCGAATCTGCTGGCCGCGATACATAAACGACATCCACCACGTATTTCCTCTTTTTGAGAGTCCCATCAATTCACTCCTTTCGAGTGGGACTCGGTGTTATGGTTTCCCCGTGGCCGGGAGTATAGTCCCCCCGTTTTGCCGGTTCAACGATCCGGTCAAGCTTTGGCGCTGACCCGCGGGGCAGGGGTGGAATGGTCGGGGCCTGGCGTGGATTGAATGAGCGTAGCCAATCGGCAATCGCCTCGGGATCGAAGCGGATTAACCCATGGATCTTCTGACAGGGAATCTTGCCTTGCGCAGCCCAGAGGTAGAGCGTGGACGGCTTAATGTTGAGCTGGCGACCGAGATCTTTGATCGTGAGTAACATGGCTTCCTGAACCGGGGGCGTCTGACGACACCCCCGCCCCCCCTGCTTGCGCTCGCGTCAGTACGCCAGCGTCTCATGTGGTGGCTGGGCCCCGCTGAGGAGCATCGATCGGGTCCTTCTAAGAATTCAGGCCCCGTCGCTGCACTGAGCGCCGCCCAGCACCTCTGATTCGCCCCTGTCCCTAGCGGGAGTGGGGGACAGGGTCTGTTAGTAAGATTCGTTGGCCTCCGTCGTCCGTACCGCTGCCGGTTCTCCGTTGTGGCCGGATTGCTCCAATAGGCGATGGTGCTTGGTCTTCCATCGCTTCTTGCCGGCTTTCGCAAGCCGCTGCAGATAGTCGGGTCCGTCTGGCCGTTCCAGGACCACGGCTAAGAGCGGCCCTACGGAGTGGTGGAGCCAGCTTTTCACATCGGCGAGGGTTTGAGACCCCTTCTCTACGACGAGCCGGGATTTCCGGAAGCCTTCTGTGAGCGTCGCCCACCAATCCAAGAGCGGAGCTCGATAGCGGTACTCCTCCTCTTCGTCTCGCTGCGTGTCTCGGAAATCGACATGCGACCGCAGGACGCCGACGATGAACTCGAGCCAGAGGGTGTCATCGAGATACGAAAGCATCTGCCCGCAAAGCTGAGCCCGGTCCTGTTTGAGTTCGAGTTCCCATCGAATCCCGTAGTCCTGCCAGTCGAGTCCTTCCTGTGATTGCATCTGGAGGCGCTTGTCGTAGATCCGGAGGAGCGTCTGACTCTGCCGACTCCCGAGATAGACCGTTTCTCCAGTGGAGGTGCCTTCGTGGATCAACCCTGACCATGTCTTCTGCCAACATTTTGCCCGGGTGACACACTGGCCCGCCGCGATCGCGTCTTTGATGGTGGTCAGTGAGACCGAGCCAGCCCGGTCATCCAGCGCACAATCAAGCCGGGTGAGGTGCCCATGTTTATTCAGCACCCATTGCAGAACCGCTCGAACTTTTTCTGGTGGCCATTGAGCGACAAGGCCACCCGACAGATCAACGTGAACTTCTCCCGGATTCCGATCGACCCCGGTCCCCAGCTTGCCGATCCCGCGTCCGGTGCTGGTCGTGATCCAGACAAACCGATAGCCTCGAAACCCGCCTTTCACCTTGGTCCAATCGCCTTCCAGGAGGTCCATGGTCTCTCGGGCTGAGGCCGTGGGAATCGTGAACGCAAGCCAATCGATGGTCAGGGTAAAGGGGGAACTCATAGAACGGATAGAACCTCTATAAGGAGCTGTGTGGTTTGCGCCCCCGTCTCTACCAAACGGGGGCGGCGCTGACCGTCCGGCTCGCGCCGGACGGGACAGTCCAGCGCCCTCCGTCAGTCTGCCGTGGGATGCGCTTTCAATCGCCGGCTCAAGGCATCCATGGCCTTCATACCGATCGTCCGGCCGATGATCTTCAACGCCTGCACTTCGCCATCCATGACCATGGACATGAGCATACTGGCGCGGATGTATTCCGACACGGTCATGCCTTCCTTCTTGGCGCATTTTTCGATCAACGCTTTTTCTTCGTCGTTCACACGGAACTGCATCATGGTGGTTTTCATAGCGCCTCCTGTGTCATGCAAACTGCATGACGTACTGTACGGCAGTGTGCATGACGTGTCAAGAGCGATGGATTCCCATGGATTCCCTATGTTGCTGAGACCCGCATGCGGTCAGCCCATCCTGTCGCGGAAGCCAGCAGCTTATGTTACGGTTGGCAAGGAGTCATGGCGATGGCAGAAGTACTTGTATTTACTGGTTCACTCGAGGGCTTGAAAGTCTCAGTGAGAGTTCCTGTAATTTGTGCGCATCCATCACGGGGCCGGTTGCACCGGCGGTTAACGCAGATCGAGCAGATGCCGCCGAAAGTGAAGCGGCAAGTGCTCCCGGTCCTCGACACGTTTCTGGAACGGCAGCGCCTCAAAAAGCAGGTGTCCGCCGGCTAGATCCGAGACCAGCTACGCTTTAGAAACACTGTATTTGATGGTTTGGGTGATCTCGACTGCGGATTGGAACCAGGAGGCAAGGACCATCACTCCTGCTCCAACATTCAGAACAGGATTACTTTCAATAGTTCAATTAATGAATCGAAAACGATACGGCGGTAGCAACAGCGATCCATTCCGATCCAGCTAAATGTGTTCCTTTTCTTCTTTCAGAGTTTCCTCGCAGGCTCAAGGCCTTCTGTTTCTTTCTTGACTCTTCCAGCTCTGGGAGGCTTCTTCGTGCATGCGGAGTTCATCCTTCAGATCGGCATTTTGGGGATCGATGGCTATAGCTTGTTTTATCAACGTTATCGCTCTTGCAAACTCGTGCTGTCCTTTGTAACTGTCCGCCAACCCGGCCAATGTCACAACATTCTTGGGGTTCGTTTCGAGAATCGACTCGAAGACCATCCGTGCACGTTCATACTGTTCACGTTTCAACAGAATCGTGCCCAGCATCAAGCGGTTGTGTTCACTTGGTTGCAGCGCCACTGCTTTTCTGAGACTGACTTCCGCAGCCTCCCAGTTTTCCTGACTCCCATGAATGATGGCTTGGTTCGTGAAAAACGATACCTCATTCGGAAGGCGAGCGATGCCTTGTGTCAGGACGCGAAGGGCCGCATCGGCCTTCCCTATTTTGTTATTAAATATAGCTAAGTTGTTATAGGCCGGGACATAGGTGGGGTCGGCTTGAATCGCCTGTTCAAAATGCCTCCCGAAGGCGCTCCTGTCATGTTCAAGGAGCCCAAGGTAGGCAAGATAGCAATGTCCTATGGCATATGAGGGGTTCGCGCGAACACTCTGTTCAAATAGGCGCTGCGCTTCTTTCTCGCGTGACGAACCCCATAACGTGACTCCCAGAGCAGTCTGGAGTTCGAAATCTTCAGGAGCCTGCTGAAGCTGTCGCTCAAGATTGTCGAGCGCCTCCTTTGATGACCACCGCAGTCGTAACTCTAGCCCGGCTGGCCACGCTGTGGTCTGGCGTTTCAGATAGGCGTTTGCATAATTAATCGCCTTTTCAGCTGTCCCTGCAAAATCGAACATGCCCGTCGGCTCAAAGGGCACAATCACACCTGCTCTGGAATTGGGCACAGGCCAGAGCGTCCAGGCGATGAGAAGCACGATATGTACCAGGTATCTCTTCTGCACAACGATATGAGTTCCTTCAGAACCGATATTCGAATCGGAAATTAAACCCATTAAGGTCTATGCTTGGAGGCCATGGCTTTGCCTTAAGATCGATATCTCCATTGAGTATGCCTGTCCCAGGAGGACCACCGAGTTCGAATGTCTTACATTGATTGAGATCCTCGATCATGCGATTAAGACCCTGAAAAGCATCTGGGCTAGGTGGAACATGAAAAACTGGGTCTCGCTTGGGGTTATACGGAATTTGTGGAATGTTCGGGAATAGTTTCCCCTCAATTAACCCATATGGATCGATATATATAGTTGGAGCATTCCGAACGTAGCCATACAGATTGACCTGCCTTCCCCAAAATCCAATCGGATCCTCACTGACAAATCTCTGCAACTTCGGATAGTAGTACCGCATACGGTAGTAGACGAGTCCCGTGCCGTCATCCTCCCTCCCCGTGAATTTATAGCTATTCGTACTAGCAGCGCCGGTCTGACTGACAAAGCCGAAGGGCTCATAGGTGTACTGTGTCTGCAACGTGCCTGCGTTGTCACCCAATGCAACTGTTAGGGGAAATGGCAACCCATTCGGCGCTTGTCCCTCCAGTAGAAAAACTTGCAGGAGTTGTGGCTGTCAGGAGCCCGCCCCCGCCTATTCTGAAACCTGAAAGGGTGTTCGAACCATCATTAGCTGTATAGAGTACGGCGGACGTCGATCCTGTTCCCTCAAACCCTCCCCTTCCCCCTCCTCCATCCGGGCATCCGGAAAGGATGAGAACGATTGGCAATGCAAGAAGTGGGAGCATCATTCTTGTCATGATGGATGGTCCTCCTAGCTCAACGGTACCACCGCAACAACACTTAGCCAAACGAATCGTGCTTTCTCGACTTCATCGGAGTCACGTCTAAGTCGGGCTTCCGTTCGAGCCACGGAAGGCTGTGGAGTCGTGGAGCGATTTATCCGCACAGTCTTAGACAACGCGTGTGCTAATTTTGCGCTAGAATTCTACAAAAGGGCGAGAGCCGTTGGAATCAATGGAAATAGCGGAGACCGCCTAAGCACCCGACACATAGAGAGAAACGGGGAAACCAGTGAAACACCGAGTTTTGTTACTACCTATGCCATTCGTAAACCGCAGATCGCCAGTTCTATCCGGGGCGCTGGCTCCATTCTTTCAACAGGCTCCGGCTACCCCCGTTCTTCACCTCCCAAGCAAGGCCTTTTCTTCGTCATGCACTCCAAACTGCGGCAACACGGTTTTCATAGCTCCTCCCCTGACTGCATGCCAAGGGTGCTTCAGGTATACTCCATTAGATAGAGAATACGAATAGAACAAAACCCCACACTTCTAGATGAGAGTGCTAAAGGTTGGAGCCCTTCAACTCGATGCCACGGGCTTAGAACTACACTTAGTCTACTTCTCTCTCTGACCGTGACGTTGTCACATGCAGAGGATTCAGGATGGGAAGTCTATCGAGATCTCGGCGATAGAGCTGCTCAATCGGGCAATCTAGCGGAAGCCGAAGCAATGTATACCAAGTCTTTGCAGCTGTCCGATAAGTCGCTTGAGCATCAGGATGTGCAGATCGTGTCAACGATCACCTGAACTTCCCCCCTGTGCGATCACGTGAAATTCCCTCCTCCGGGTGATAACTGCCTTGTGGCGGGGCGACCCTCTGGTCGGCCCCCGTGCCGATCGTCGTTCCTGGCGCCGTTTAGGACGCCGAATTTTTGTCCGGGCCTGCCTCGGCGGTCGTTTTCGATTTGACCAGCCCGGCTTTGAGTTTCTCGCGCAGTCGATAGCTCTCCCCTTTGATGTTAAGGAAGGTCTGATTAATTCGCAGTTTCAGTCAGAATTTTATTCCTCTAGTGATCTGCAGCGGCTATCCGAGAAGAATCCGCTGAGCCGGGAGGCGTTTTATAGGGCGCATCCCCCCCCGCTAGCCCACTGCAGCCCTGTGGGGCTACGCCCGCTATGTTCCCGCCAACAAACGCCGTCGCGCCAGATACAGATTTGTTAACCCGCAGGTGACGAAGAGCCAATTCGTATTCTTCACAAGCCCTCGGTAGCGGACCTTGGTCCACCCAAAGACGCGCTTCATCACCCCAAACACATGCTCGATCTTGGCCCGCACCTTCGACTTGGTCCGATTCCGAGCCCGCTCCACCTCACTCAGCGATCGATGCCGATGGGCTTTTGCTTGGAGGAAACTCTTCGCGTCAGGAGCCTGTTGCCGGATCACCTCGCGTTGTCCACTATAGGCGGCATCGCCCCAGACTCGCGTCTCGTTGCCGTGCAGGAGCTCCGGTAACGCTTGGCTGTCATGCACATTCGCCGCGGTCGCGGCTACTGAATGAATCAGCTTGGCCCGACTGTCGACACCCACATGCGCCTTCATGCCGAAATACCACTGGTTGCCCTTCTTCGTCTGGCGCATCTCTGGATCCCGCGCCTTCTGGCGATTCTTCGTCGAACTGGGGGCACTGATAATGGTGGCATCCACGATGGTGCCCCGGCGGACGGTCACCCCCTGCCCGGCCAGATACGTGCCGATCCTCGTAAAGAGCTGCTTCCCCAACTCATGGGCCTCCAGCAGATGCCGAAATTTACAGATCGTCGTTTCATCCGGCACGGGTTCGCGGCCCAGATCAATGCCGACAAACTGCCGCATGGCGCGTGAGTCATACAGCGCTTCCTCTACCGCCGGGTCCGACAGGTTGAACCACTGTTGCAGACAATGCAGGCGCAGCATGCGTTCAATACCCACCGGCGGACGCCCTGGTCCCTCCGCCTTGGGATACCTGGGCTCGATCGCCGCCACCAGGTCCGCCCACGGCACAACGCGGTTCATTTCGTCGAGAAACCGTTCCCGACGGGTGGATTTCCGATACGGCTCAAAGCTGGCATCGGCGAAAGTTTGTTGCTTCATGGCGGGCTCCCATTTGGTGCTTCGCCATCCATAGCATGAATCAGGAAAGGAATAAATCAGACCTTCCTTAACCGTAATCGAGTGGTGGAGGAGCCGATCGAGAATGGCCGTGGCAATCACGGGATCGCCGAAGACCTCGCCCCAGGCGCCGAGACTCTGATTGCTCGTCAGAATGATCGCGCCCCGTTCGTAGCGACGCGAGACGAGCTGGAAGAACAGATTGGCGCCCTGCCGATCAATCGGAATATAGCCGATCTCATCGATAATCAGCAGGTGCGGGTGGGTCAGGAGCTTGAGCTTCTCGTCCAACCGATTCTCGGCCAGGGCTTTGCCGAGACTGGCAATGAGCCCCATGGCCGTGGTGAACAACACCCGCCGGCCTTGCTCACAGGCGGTCATCCCCAGCGCCACCGCCAGATGCGTCTTGCCCACACCGGGCGGGCCAAGCAACAAGACATTTGAGGTAAGCTCGAAAAAGTGGACGCCTTCAACCTATGATCTGAGGTCGGGAGGTGGGGGATGGAACAATTACCGCGACAGCAGTATACGAAGGAGTTCCGGGAGCAGGCCGTGCGGCTGGTCCTGGAACAGCAGGTGACGATTCCGGAGGCAGCCAGACGCCTCACCATGTCGGGCAGGACGCTCGAGCGCTGGGTGTGTCGAGCCCGGCAGGGCCAGCTCGCGACGCTGGGCGAGAGCCGACGGCCCGTGACGGATCTGGAGGCCGAGGTGTCTCGGCTCAAGCGCGATCTCGCTGAAGCACGCATGGAGCGGGACATCCTAAAAAACGGCCCCCACGGCTTGCCGTGCCCCTTCTGCATAGAAACATCGGGCGGTACAATCCTCCAACGCGTGGACAGTGGCCGTTAGCTTCTTGGAGGTCGTAACCCCGTCAAAAAACCTGGCCCAGGGGGATCTGCGGACCCATCTGTGGCGGCACCTTCGGGTGACCCCGTATAGGAAATTGATTGCATCCGAGCCCCCCGTCCCGCGTTCTTACTTTTGAGGAGGTGGATCATGTC
>Ga0224495_10000918_pt1 | contig 22075 bp, 15 predicted proteins | sample SF_Jul11_sed_USG_FD_168128 | JGI IMG/M metagenome (GOLD analysis project Ga0224495, IMG submission 168128) | Sediment microbial communities from San Francisco Bay, California, United States - SF_Jul11_sed_USGS_4_1 | ecosystem: Environmental > Aquatic > Marine > Sediment | place: USA: California...
GGCCATATTACAAACACCTTTTAAAAACATGTTGTCGATAGTACATACATTGGGAAGATTACTGGAAAGGTAGTTTTTCATGCCCTTCATCCCTTTTCTATGAAAGCCACCTATCCAAGGACGAGATGGCTGCAGGAGGCTTGGATTCCGGGACCCTGTCGAGAGCGGAATTTATTCTATCTACGGAAAAGCTATGCTTGTCGCACATGAAACCGATGATCGTTGGCCTTTGAACGGTTCCCCAATTTATTTTCTCAATATCGCAAATCTCTGGCTCCAGGAATATCCTCCTGAGCTGATCGAGTATCTCGATTTCCTTGACTTTTCCTGCGGAAACGGCTTTCTCGATTTTCCCGTATTCTTTGATTAATGAGAGCGCTTTCTTCGGGCCTATGCCTTTGATTCCTGGGTTGAAATCGGTGCCTATCAATATGCCTATATCGACCAGTTGTTCCCTCGTTGCTCCAAGAGTCTTGAGAACATCCTCAAGATTAACCAATTCTGGCTCGATCTGGACGAATCGGTTGGATCTCGGAAGTCTCCGCCTGCCACTAATTGCGAGATTCCTGATAAGCCTTGGACAACCGAACAAGAGGGAATCGAAATCCTGGGATGCTGCGGCATGAGCCAGTCCTTTCATCGTCATGCAACTGGCCTGGGCCTCTCCCTCCGATGGAGCCTGAACCCACGGTATGCCTAATAATTCGAGCAGCTTCTTCGAGTCGTCAATCATCATCCCGGTGAGCCTGCTCGATCTTGTCGCCTTTGACCATGCCTTTCTGATGTCCCCCTCTGCCAACGCTTCGTGCCAGGCTGTCTCAGCGGCTCTTCTGGCCGCGATTCTTTCATCTATCGTATCTTTTTTCAGCTCGGGAGGCTCGCCGTCAAATACGAATATCGGACGAATCCCTGCCTCGAGGAAGTTGATGCATCGATAGAACAATCCTGAGAGATGCGATGTGACCTCGCCGTCCCTGTTCCTGAGAGGCGTGCCATCCGGCTGTCTTATGATTGAGAGGAATTGGTATAACGAATTGAAAGCGTCAATTGCGATAGTCTTGCCCGCGAGATCCTTTAGGGAGATCGTCTTCCCTTCGACAAGCGCTGAGATGTCTACACCCATCGGAAATCGCATAGACCTCTCGGATACAAAAGGGTTAGCTGGGGGGATCGATATTTCAATTATAGATTGGCAAAGTATTATTACAAATAAACATATCAAACCGCTCCAGGCCTTTCGCAACAATCAAGATATTAGTGTGAAATGAGGGGCGGGATGGAAATGGGCAAGAGGAAGTTGAGAAGCATCGACAAGCTCGAGCTAAGGCTCTGGAAATGTGCTTCGTGCAAAGGGCTCGAATGCGAGATCGTCTCATACAAGAGGCCCATAGGCTGCAATCTGCCTTCTGACAGGCAGGAAGATGTTTTTCCGGATTGGAAGCTGAGAGAAGTACTGAAGTGAAAAAGGCGAACGATCATCTGCCGGTCGATTCTGGATGAGTCGGCAGGAAGACTATCATGAAACCTGAGACAATCCATCCGAGCAGTAAGAGGAATATCAAAAGATTCGCCCCGGTCGCCAGAGTGATAAGGAGCAAAATTATCGGCATAAGAATTGCGAAATATAGGACAAGAAAGTCTTTGATTTTATCTGAGTCCATCGGTCTCATCCCGCAATATTGTTCTCGGATATAAAATTGGCCTAAAAGCCCGAATCATAAGGATTTCAGCTCATCGAGTGCTTTCTTGCGGTCAGGCGCGCCGAAAATGGAACTGCCAGCAGCCAAAATGTCGACCCCGTGATCCACACATATCCTGCCCGTATCGGCATTTATCCCTCCGTCGACCTCAATAAGAGTGGTTAGTCGCTCGTCGTCTATCACCCTGCGCGCCTCTCGTATCTTCTTAGCTGCCTCGGGCATGAATTTCTGCCCAGCCCATCCTGGGTTCACGGTCATAATGAGGACAATATCGAGCAAAGGAAGGTATTTCTCTATCTTGGAGAAGGGCGTCGGTGGATTTATCGCCATCCCGGCTTTCTTTCCAGATTCTCTGATTATCTTCAGTGATTGTGTCACATCGCCTTTGGACTCGATATGTACAGTTATATAATCCGAACCGGCACCCGCGAAGCTACTTGCCGTTCTCTCCGGATGATCGACCATCAGATGCGCGATGAAAGGGACCTGCGAGTATTTCTTAATTGATTTAATGACTCCTGGCCCGATTGTTATGTTCGGGACAAAGCTACCGTCCATCACATCGATATGGAGAAAATCGGCTCCCATGTCACTGATTTCTCTGACATCCTTCCCGAGATTGGCGAAATCTGCGGACAGCAGTGAGGGTGAGACTTTTACCATCTGATGCCGTATCCATGAAATGGCACATAACGCTTTTCAATCCGCGATGGAGACGTCAGGTTTTTTTAATCGAAGGCTATTATTCTCTTCGATGGCCGAAGCGCGTCATACCACGGAAGAGCCGAAAAAATGCGATGTGAGAGGGTGCTCGGAGCCTGCTGAGAGGTCAATTAGCTCGAAGAAAGTCGAGAAGTCTGGCCTTTCCATCCCGGAATCAACCGACAAAAGGGTGCACCTCTGCAAGAAGCATTACCGGGAATTCAAGAAGAAGACTAAAAAAGACAGAGAAGTGGAGCGCCTCGGATGGTGATTATTATTTTTTTCTCCAAAGGATTAAAGCCAATCCGAAGATAGACCATTTCGGCGAGTCAGACGGTCAAGAATAAGACATATTTTGCACAGTTCATGTCCAGCGGCGGATTGTTTGCTGCTGCGATATACATACCGATAGTCCTAGACCAAGAATTTGCAGCGAGCAAATTAACAATAGGACTGATCGTGACCGCCTACGCGACAGCTCTTTTTCTGGCATCGGTATTGATCGGAAGAGCCGCCGACGTGAAAGGTCGCAGGAAATTCCTCAGAATGGGGTTTGCCCTCGCATCTTTTGCTTTGCTACTGCAGATATTCGCGGATTCGCCAGTTCTTCTGTTATTGGCAAGGATTCTGTTGGGAACTGCCGTCGGGACAATTCAGTCCGTCCTTGTGGCTTATTTCATTTATGAGACAAAGGGTAAGATTGGAAAATTTTCCTCGTTCAGTGCCCTTGGCTGGGGTTTTGGATCATTAGCCGCCGGCATAATCGGCGACTATCTCCTGGTATTCATTTTCTCCGCGGGCCTGATGATATGCGCGACAGTCGCCGTCTTCAGCCTCCCGGAGACCATTGAGAAAAAACAGTTCGTTCCATTGTTTCCCAGAAAGATCTTTAGGGATAACTATGCAGTCTATTCCTCCGTTCTCATCAGGCACATCGGCGCTAATCTTGTATGGGTCACCTATCCGCTTTTCCTGATAGATGTCCTGGGGGCCCCTCCATTCTGGGTCGGGGCTGTCTATGCGACAAATGCTGTTACTCAGTTTCTCGTGATGAGAAGATTGGACGAATATAACTCGATATACCTCATTCGCATCGGATTTGTCCTCTCCGCTGCAACATTCCTCCTTTTCTCGATCACTCAGACTTATCTTGAGATACTGCCGCTCCAGATAGTGCTCGCATTTTCGTGGGCATCCCTATACGTCGGGAGCTTGAAGTTCGTGACCGAGAGGAGCCCTGAGAAGGCAACATCCGTTGGTTGGCTGCACGGAGTGATCAGCATAGCGGGGATAATCGGTCCTGTTCTTGGCGGAACCTTGAACGACGTGATTGGATACCGCCTCACGATGATTGCCGCGGTGGGGCTGTCAATCGCGGGCTTTCTCGTATTCATTGTTTCAAGGAGAAGGGAGCGAAGAACCTCGTCTCCGACAATCTCGCGATAGAAATGTTTTTCATTGAGCCATCACCATCAACCCGGGGATGAGAGCAGTATTTCTCGGCACTGGCGGCACATATCCATGCACCGAGAGAAACGTCGCTTCGGTGGCAATCCAGTTGACCAGGGACGTCGCTCTTTTTGATTGTGGCGAGGGCACGCAAAGGCAGTTCATGAGATCGAACATATCGTTCATGAACACGCGATGGATATTCATCACTCATTATCACGGTGATCATTTTCTCGGCGTGCCAGGACTGATTCAAAGCATGAACCTTAATGATAGAAAGCGCCCGATCGACATTTACGGACCCGAAGGAACCATACATCTCATGAGCCAATTGCTCACGGCAGGATATTTTGCCCCCGGGTTCCAGATAACCGCTCACGATGTCGAGCCTGGAGATAAGGCGATCTTAGATGGATTCGATGTAGAAGTTGCGCGAGCGGATCATACTGTTCCGACACTCGCATATGGACTGGTCGAGAAGGAAAGGCCGGGAAGATTCGATACAAAGAAAGCCGATGAGCTCGGAGTACCCAAAGGGCCACTCTACAGAAAGCTACAGCTCGGACAGGAAATCAAGGTGGGAGGGAGGACGATTCATCCTTCCGATGTGCTAGGGCCAGCACGCCAGGGCAGAAAAGTCGTGTACTCAGGCGACACGAGGCCTTGCAGGCAAGTGCGCGACCTCGCTCTGAAAGCAGATCTCTTGATTCACGACGCCACTCTTCTCACCAAAGAGGGAGTGATGGCCGCAGATTTCGGCCATTCAACCCCGGCAGAAGCTGCACAGATCGCCCGAGATGCGGGAGCGAGAGCGCTCGCACTTATACATTTTAGTCCGAGATATAAGGGCCAGAAAGTGCTGGAGGAGGAGGCCAAGGAGATATTTCCAAATTCCTTTGCCCCTGCGGATTTGGACGAATTTGTGATACGGATAAGCGATCGATAAAGCTTATTCGTCTCGGACTCCGATTCGATAGTTTCTTATACGAAAGAATAAATCAACGAAACGGCCAGCGTAATATGCATTGCTTAGAGAATTTCGAAATTCATTGATATCATGAGACGCTGCGGCCAACGATAGGGGTTGAATTCCTATGGCATTGCTGGAAGTGAGTAACCTAAAGACATATTTTACGACTCTTGAAGGCACCGTCCAGGCAGTCGATGATGTGAGTTTTGAATTGGATAAAGGAACAGCCATGGGACTGGCGGGAGAATCCGGATGTGGAAAGACCACCGCCGCACTTTCTATTATGAGACTGCTCCCTTCGAACGGGTATATAAAACAAGGCTCAATTACATTCGATGGGAAAAACATCGTGAAAATGAATCCTGTGAAGCTTCGACGCACCCGCTGGAAGGAGATGTCGATAGTCTTCCAAGGCGCAATGAACGCTCTCAACCCTGTAAAGAGGGTCGGTGATCAGATTGTTGAGCCAATTCTCCTGCACGAGAAGGTCACCGAAGCGACCGCAAGAAAAAGAACGAAGGAGCTTTTCGAGCTTGTCGGAATCAGCCCCGACAGAATCGATGATTACCCTCACGAGTTCAGCGGGGGGATGAGGCAGAGAGTCATGATTGCAATGGCTTTAGCCTGTTGGCCCAAATTGATCATCGCAGACGAACCGACAACTGCTCTCGATGTCATGATTCAAGCACAAATTATCAGACTTTTAAAGAATCTCCAGAAAGAGCTGGACCTGGCACTCATTATGATTTCGCATGACCTTTCAGTCCTGGCTGAGACCTGCGAATTCCTTTGCATAATGTATGCTGGGAAGATAGTGGAAAAGGGAAGCTCCGTACATATTTTCAAGCATCCGAGACATCCTTATACGAGAGGTCTCGTAGCGGCTTTCCCGAATATCAAAGGAGAGAAATTCATGCCCGAACCGATCCCCGGCAATCCTCCAAACCTGATACATCCACCCATAGGATGCAGATTTTCGGACAGATGCAAGTATAAGCAGCAAATATGTGACCAGAAAGAGCCCCCGCTATTCGAGTTTGAACCCGGTCATTACGTTGCCTGTCATCTCGTTCAGAAGGGGGTGATCTGAAATGGCTGATACTGACATCCTTAGGGTTGAAAATCTCAATGTCTGGTTCCAGATGAGAGAAGGTTTCTTCAAAGATCTGCTGGCGAAGAAGCAGAGATACGCAAAAGCTGTCGATGGCGTGTCTTTCAATATCAAGAAGGGAGAGATATTTTGCCTTGTCGGAGAGAGCGGTTGCGGAAAGACAACTACTGGCAAAGGTATCCTGAGACTTATCGAACCGACGAGCGGAAGCGTCATTTTTGCCGATGAGAAAGAAGATAAAGTCATGGGAGACCTCATCAAGAGCGTTGAGAAGACATATGAGACCGAGGAGAGGATTGGCAAATTCGCGTTTTTCGGATCTCTATTCGCGAGTCTCGCAACAATCGCGATGTCGATTAATCTCGCGCTAACCATAGTAAATCTCGGGGAGAACGAACTTGTCCGCATCTTGCTCGGATTAGCCTGTCTATTCGAAGCTCCGATCTTATTTGCTAGCAGCAGGAGATATAACCGTGCTCTAAAGGCTATACAAGAGAAGACGCGCGCAATAATAACATTGGAAGACGGCAGGCCTGCGCTCGATGTCCGGAAGCTGGACCGCTCGGAACTCACATATGCCCGACAGAGAATCCAGATGATTTTCCAGGATCCATATGAGTCTCTCAACCCGAAGATGACTGTTTTCGATATCGTCGCGGAACCGCTGGTGGTCAACAAGATCTGCAAGAACGAAAAGGAAAAAGAAGACCGGGTGAAGAAGGCGTTGAACGATGCGGGCCTGAGGCCGCCTGAGTTCTTCATGTGGAGATATCCGCACCAAGTATCAGGGGGACAGAGGCAGAGAGTTGGGATAGCAGGAACTCTGGTTCTCGATCCTAGCCTACTGGTCGCCGACGAGCCCATTTCGATGCTTGACGTGTCGATCAGAGGGGACATATTGAAGCTTATGCTCGATCTGCGGGACAAGAAGAGGCTGACGTATCTATTCATCACCCATGACCTTTCTGTCGCGTATGTCTTCTCAGATAGGATCGGTGTCATGTATCTTGGCAGGATAGTCGAGATGGGGCCGACTGAGAAGATTATCAAGAACCCGAAACATCCGTACACGCAGGCTCTGATAACTGTCGTGCCAAAGCCTGATCCTACCGCAAAAGAGGAAAAGATCATCCTTAAGGGGGAGAGACCCGACCCGACAAACATCCCGAAAGGCTGCAGGTTCCACCCAAGATGCCCATATGTGATGGAGATTTGCGAGCATGAGCAGCCAGCCGAGACCGAAGTTGAAGCGGGGCATTGGGCTGAATGCTTTCTGCTCACTCCAGAAATCGTCGATAAATGGAACAAGGAATGGGCGGTAAAAAAAGAAGAGGAAAAGATGAAGAAAATTACGGCGCCCATTACTCCTAAGGACAAAGAGAAAAAGAAAAAGTAGCGGTCGAAAAAGGGCTCTCTGCCAGCGTGGATTGAAATGTACTGGCGGAGGGCCCAGAAAAGCTTTAAGTAGGCAACTGAAATTCAGTTCATTCCTTATCGAGCGTGAACTCATGAACAGGAACATTGTTGTTGAAACCATTGACCAGACGCCGATAGAACGTCAGAATGTCGAGATAGTCGAGAGAAAGGGCGTTGGGCATCCCGACAGCGTCGCAGATGGTCTTGCTGAGAGCGTTTCTCGTGCACTTTGCCGGATGTATCTCGAGAAATACGACAGAATTCTTCATCATAATACTGATGAGACACAGGTTGTCGGAGGACAATCCGCGCCGGTCTTCGGAGGGGGAGCGATCCTCGAACCAGTATACATCTTGCTGGTGGGAAGAGCGACAACGGAGGTCAACGGAGAGAGACTGCCGTATCGGACCGTCGCACTCAAGGCTGCCTACGAGTACATCAAGAATAATTTCAAGCATATCGACCCGGACTGGGACATCACACTCGACTGCAAGATAGGGCAGGGCAGCATAGATCTAAGACAGTTATACGAGACGAGGAAGAAACTTGCAAATGACACATCTTTCGGCGTCAGCTTTGCACCTTTGAGCGAGACCGAAATGATCGTCCTCGAATCAGAGAAATACATCAACGGGAAATTGAAAGAATCCCTGCCAGAGGTAGGAAAGGACATCAAGGTAATGGCGTGCAGGGAAAAGGACGAAATAAGACTGACGGTCGCCGCAGCCATGATCTCATCGCTGATAAAAGATAAAGACCATTATATGAGCGCTGTGAACGAGCTAAGAGACAAGGTGAGCGACTTCTCGGCAAAATTCACCGAGAGGAATGTCATAGTCGATGTCAATACTGGGGATAACCCGGATAAGGAGCTTTTCTATCTGACTGTTTCAGGTCTTTCCATGGAGAACGGCGATGATGGCTCCGTTGGTAGAGGAAACAGGGCAAACGGACTTATTACTCCGTTCAGACCGATGAGCATGGAGGCATCGGCTGGAAAGAACCCTGTTACCCATGTTGGAAAAATTTACAATATTCTATCTTGTCAAATTGCTTCCGAAATCGCAAAAGCTGGAAAAGGAGACATTCTCGAGGCAAGAGTGAGGATGCTTGCGCAAATTGGCCGAAGAATAGACCTGCCCCAGGTCGCCAGCATACAACTGATATACGCAGACGGCGTCAAACCATCAAAATACGATGCTGAGGTCAGACAGATTGTGGATGAAAGACTGGAAAATATCGATAAAATCACAATGCAAATAATCAACAACGAGATTTCAGTGTTCTGAGAGCAAGAACTCACTCCTCGATAAGTTCGACCGAACTCCTATTTCGAGGCTTTATCGGCTGCTTCCTCTTCTCGTTCCTTCAATTTCGCAGCTAACTGCAGAAGTTCCTCTTCTAAAGTCTGGAGCCGCTTCCACTCTTCATCAAGACGTTTCTCTTCATTTCTCGTGGTATCCTCGCGCTTGGATAGTTCCAATGCTTTTTCCTCGAGTTCCGCGTGCTTCTTTTCGACTTGGGTCATAAGGTCCTGATCAAGCGATGTAATAACGCTCTTTTTAGCCGTTTCGACCTGTTCCCAGAGCTCCCCAAGCTCCCCGCGCTCAGCCTCGAGCCGTTCAAGCTCTATCCCAACCACTTTCTCTCGTGTCTCGACATCTCGTTCTCGTGCCCTGATCTCCTCTTCGATGACGGACAATTTCAGGTCCCTCTCCTCGAGTTCCTTCGTGGTCAAAGAAGCAGCTGCTCTCTGTCGTTCCAGCTCGTTCCTCAAATCGGCCAGACGACTGCCTACTTCCTGATCTATCCTATCTCTCTCCTCAGAAAGCAACCTGCTCATCTCTGTAAGCTCCTTCTTGAGTATCTCCACTTTGTTGTGTTCCCCCTTGACCTCCTCCTTCTCTTTATCAAGGGAGGAAACCAATAATTCGAAGTCTCTGACACTCTGATCGAGTTCTTTCGATCTCTCAATCGTATCGACTTCCCTATTGCCAATCTCTCTCTCCCTGTCCTTCAGCTCCGTCCACTTGCTCTCGATATCACCCATTCTTTCCATTGACGATTTCTCTTTTTCAGCTATGGATAGCTCTTTATCTGACAGCTCCTTTGATACATTTGAAATGGCATTTTCCCGCTCTTTCAGAGCCGCCTCGTACTGCTCCAGTTCTGTTCGTAAAGACTCATTCTCCTTTGTCATATTTTCGATCAGATCAGTCTTCTGGTCCAGTTCTGCGACCCTGTGCTGTAGGTCCTCCTCAAGGTCCTTGCTATACTGAGCGGCGACTTCTTGAGCGGCATTGACCATGTCTTCTTTGGATTCAAGTTCCGTAAGCGCGGAATCGAGCTTTTGCTCGCGCTCTGCAAGTTGTTTCTCAGTAATCTCGAGTTTTTCCATCAGCTCGATGCGTTGCTTGCTTTCCTCCTCCAGTTTAGTCTTGTCCTCAGCAATCTCCTGTTGCGCCTTGCTGAGAGATTCGCTCATATCTTCTATCTCCTTGCATCTCATCTCAAGAAGATCCTGGAGCGAGGACATTTCATTCTGCACTTTCTCAAGCTCTACAGATCTAGAATCAAGTTCAGACTTTGTGTTCTCCAGCTCAGTTCTCTCGGCCTGGAGACTCTTACTGAGGTCCTCGAGCTCCTGCTGTTTCATCTCGAGGGATTTAGTGCGTTCACTCATCTGAGCCTCGAGCTGCTCGTTCTTCTTCGTCAGTTCCTCCTGGAGCATGTCGGCATATTCCAGTTTTTCTAAAAGCTCCTTCTCCCTGCTTTCGAGTTCTCTATGTTTTGATATCAATTGTTCGTTCTGTTCCTTTATTGAAGACTCAGCGCCTTTCTTTAGGTTCTCGATTTCGATTCTCGATGCCTCAATCAGCTCTTCCTTCTCACTCAGCTGCTCTTCCTTCTGAGTCAGCTCTCTTGACATGTCTTCCATCTGCTTCGATGACTCGTCGAGGGCTATCTGGACCTCCTGTTGCTCCTTCATCGCGGTCTCGAGCTCGGCGGTCTTAATATCAAGCTCTTTTCTGACTCTGTTCAATTCCTCACGATCGTTCGCCAGCTCCTCTCGCGCGAGTGCCAGTGCGCTTCTCTCATCCTCTAATTCCTGTCTAATTCCGTCGAGCTTCTGCTCTTCCGACTTGATCTTTTCTAATTCGGAGAAAGCCTCAGCAGATTTTGTAGAGAGTTCTTCGGTTGTCTGCTCAGCAGATTGCATTTCCCCTTCGAGTCTGACGCGTTCTTCTTCGATTGCCGATTTCCTCTCATTGAGCATTCTGCCTAGAGAATCAAGCTCGGACATCTGTTTCTCAATCTCAGACCTGCTCTGGCCTAAACGGGCTTTTTCCATTTCTATATCATTGCGCTCGACCTGAAGCTGCTCTCGCGCCGTTTCCATGCCGCCCCATATGGCATTTTTCTGACTCTCTAATTCTTCCCTTGCGGCCGAAATCTCTTTTTCATGGCTAAGAAGCTCTTCCATTTTCGTATGCAGATCGGCATCTTTCTCGGTGACAGCCGTAAGTTTTGCATCCACCTCGTCATTCTTCAGTGCCGCTGATTTGAGATAGGATTCCGCGGCTTCCATTTTTGATTCGATTTCGGTCTCCTTGTTGAGAAACTCCTGGTCCCGTTCCTGAAGTTCTGCCATCTGAGTCGCTAGTTTGCTCTGGGTCTCCGCCCAATCGGTCTCCCTCTTCGCCTGAAGTTCATCGAGCTCTTTCTGTCTCGAATCGAGGGATTTCGATAATTCGTCGAGCTCTATCTGCTTTTGACTCAACTGCTGCTCCGATTCCTGTCTCTCGCTGCCCGCTTCCTGCAGCCTATGATCTGCGAGAGCCATTTTATCACTGACATCTGCGAGATTAGATTCAATCTCCTTCTCCCTCTCAAGAATGGCCTCCTCCTTTTCTGCGAGCTCATTCATTCTTGCTTCGGTCTGGCTCGCATGCTCGTCGATTTCTTTACGCGCGGATTCCAATTCGTTTCTTTCGGCTTCTAGCTTCGCGGCCTGTGCCATCAGAGAGTCTCGTTCAGAGGCGATAGATGCCTTTTCATTCTCAATGCTGGTTCGCATTTCTTCTTCTCTTTTCGCGAAAAGTGCAAACTCGTTTTGGATACTTTCGTTCTCTTTCGCCTGAAGGGTCTTCGCCTCATCTAGCTCTTTGGCTCTTTCATCCAATGAGGATTCGAGTTTTGTCAACTCGGTGCGCCATTCTTCCAGTTCTTTTGAGAATTGATTGTTCTCCTGTGTTCTCTGCTCAATGTCCTTTCTATCAGATTCAATCTGAACCTCTGCGGCTCTCAATGATTCTTGGGTTTTCTGCATTTCAGCGCGCATCTTCTCTACGGAGGCCTGATCCTCCTTCACATGAGCCTCAGCGGCCGTTATCGCTATCTGACGTTCTTCGAAGGTCTTCTGCAACTCGGTGATTCGAGAATCTCGTTCCTCCAACTCCGCGCCAAGGGCGTCTAAATTATTCTTCTTTGAGGATATTTCGGCTTCAATTGAGTTGAGCTTTTCCTGGGCTTCCTTGATTTTCTCAGTCTCGTTGGCAAGCTCCTTGCTCTTCTCATTCAATGCCGTCTCCAAGTCCTTGACGGCAGCCTCCCTTGCTGAGAGATCTTCATCTTTATGATCGAGCTCGACCTTTTTTCTTTCCAACTCAGTCATTATTGATGCGAGCTTCGCTTCCTTATCTCTGAAAATATTGTTCCTTTCGGTCTGTTCTCTAAGTAACGCCCTTTCCTTGTCATCGAGGGCAAGGGTGCGCTGATCGAGCATCGCATCCGCCTGATCAATCTCAGCCCTGCTCTGGTTGAGTTGCACCTGGAGTCTATCTAATTCCGTCCGTCTTTGCGCCAAATCCTTTTCGAGCTTACCGAGATCCTCGTGTTTCTTATCAAAAGATGCAACTTTGGTCGCGAGCTCACTTTGCAGCTGCTCCTCTTTCACTACGACCTTCTCTTCTCTCATGGCAAGGTCCTTCTCCTTTGCCATGAGCCTTTCGCTCATCTGCCCCATCTCGATGCTGGCTTTCTCCTGCTGTTCCTTGAATTCCCTAGTAGCATTCTGATGTTGCATGGTCGCAGAATCGAGCTCTTTCTTTAGTGCATCATATTTAGCCTTCTCCTGGTCGAAGGCGACTTTTTCTTGGGAAATCTCCTCCGTTTTCGACATCAGGTCGCTGATTTTAGTCTCGACCTCAGCGTCCTTCTCCTTTATTCGTGATTCGACAAGTATTACCTCTTTCTCTCGTTCTTTGAGGTTCCTTTCGGTCTCCTCTAAGAAGGTGCTCTTTTCTTGAATGTCGAGCCTCGCCTTTTCGGAGGCCGCCTCCATGTCAGCTCTTTCTCTCTCGAGTGTCTCAGATTGCGATTGAATTTTGGTGCGCTCGCTCTCAAGTTGAGATAGCATTTCGTTCAAAGATGTCTCGCGACGGGAGAAGTCCTCTTCCTTTTTCGACAACTGATTTTGTCTCTCTCTTATTGATTCTTCATTTGATTTGGCTTCTTTGATGCTCTTTTCGAGATGATCTTCCCTTTCCCCCAGGGTGACTCCGAGCGCTTCCAGTCTTTCCCTTTCTTTGCCTAACGCCCTCTCGAATTCATCAAGCTCATGAGTCTTCTTGGCGGTTTTCTCTTTGATCTTCTCATCGATCTGGAGATACCTGTTCTCGATATCCTTGCTCATCGTCTCCAAAGTCGCTTTCTTCGCGTCGAGTGCCTGCATCTCTTTCGATAGCTTCGTCTTGACCTTGTTTGAAAGGTTCGCCTCTTCTTGAGTAAGCTTGATTCTGAAAGCTTCGAGCTCCTTTCTCGTGCTTCTCAGTTTGGTGAGAGTATCAGATATCTCGGCTCTATCCTTCTCGAGTTGCGCCTTATCCTCGACAAGCTTCTGTTTTTCGACTTCAAGCTGCTTTCTTTGCTCCTCAAGCTCTCTACTGTCTTTGATAAGTTCGGGGGATGGAGCGCCAACCTTTTCCTTTTCGAATACACTTGGTGCGGCTGTCCCAGCTATCTGGGAAGCTGCAATAGCTTCTTCCCTGAGACCTCTTGGCGGAGCGGCTTTTGCAGCTTCAATGAATTCAACCTCGTTCTTCAATGCTGCAAGCTGCATATGTTCAAGCGATCTGGCTTTAAGGGTGATGATGCCGATGGATTTCGTCATTGAAACTTGGTCGCGGATTGCTTGGATCAGTTTCATGACGCTGACGAACTTATTGTTCGTAATGAGATACTCCAGAGCATCGATCAATACAACGCCGTTCTCTTTCTCGAGGAAATCGGTTATGACTACACTCAATCTTTCGAGGTCGCGCGGGCCTATGGCGCCTTCAGCGGCCACATTTGTAAGCCAGTATATTGGAAGATTAGGAGTTGATAGGCGCTTTGTAAGGTTCTTTGGAAAGGTCCTTGTGATAACCAACCCTCGCATACCCGCTCCGACAGCACCCTTGAAGAGCTCATATGAAAGGTTGGGGTTTGCCTCCTCGACAACATAAGTTGTCGAGGGCTCGATTGTGTATTCCGTAGATGCACTCTCTAACGGACGAGCAATCTTATCCGGAGTCTGGGCTGGTGGTTCTTTTTCAGGTTCATCCTGGCGTCCCGCGACCTCTCGCGCCCTATCCCTCAGCCCCATCTTGTCTTGTCTCCTTTATTCCTCATATATTCAAATCGTCCAGGACTCTTTCGTAAAGTTTGAAATCCTTCGATTTTGAAAACTCATCAATGGTCTCAGGTGGTAGTCTCCCCAATAGCTGATCGAGTATCTTGAGAAGTGTCACGACATCGTTCATCGAGCTCTCAGCCTTCTTTAATTTACCGTGGAGCTCATCCCGCTCTCTGACGGCGTCTACCAACTTCTCTTCGAGCACCTCGATTTTCTCCATTACGTCGCTGGATATCTGTGAGGGATAATAATTGATTGCTCCTGCGGATTTCTTACCTCCCATTTGGTTACGTATCTCAATCAGTCCCATTTTTATCTTAGCCTGATCTTTCAGCCATTCCTCTTTTGCTGAGGGTTCATCTTCTACGAGGCCGGCTGTAAACTCCGATTCTTCCGGCTCATGTTCATCTTCCCGCGCCTCAGCGGTAGTTCCTCCGCTTCCCATCTGTTTTTTTATGCTTTCTAATTCCTTCATTTTGACAGCGTAGGATCTGATACGCCTGTTAAGATGCTCCTCACGTCGAGCCAGTTCCTCTTCTCTCGACTTGAGTTCTTTTATCTCCTTTTCCCTATCCTCCAGTAGTTTCTTGAGCCCCTGGGTAGAGAGTCCCTCTGCTGATTCTTCTTCTTTCGGGCGCGTTTGAGAGGACATACCCTCTTTGATCATTGTCCTCAGCTCAATAATCTCATCGGCCAGTTTCTGCATTTCCTGCGATTCTGCATCGAGCTGATCATGCACTTTTTCCAAGTCGGTAGCAACCACAGTCTTTTCGACACCCTCTTTGAGATCGATGTTCCTATCGACCGCAGCCTTCAATTCCTCGGTTACGGCTTCTATGCGTTCATCCAAATACTGTGCGGGCTTCGGTTCGCTCTGAGGAGGCTTTATTTTTATTGCTGGGGCCTCTTTAACCTCGCGTCCTATCTGCACTTCCGAAAGCTTTTCGGGCTGCTCTAACTTGTCTCCTTTCGGTGCAATTGCGCGCTGTCTTACAGTTGCCTGTTGTTCTGGCGGAGGCGGAGGAGGCGTTCTCTGCATCTTCATTGTCTTTGTCTGCACGCCCGGAGCAGGTGCTGTCTCGCTCTGCTTACCCCATTCTATTAACTTTACCAGAAAACGATCGTCGTCAGACATCTTCGAGGCGTTCGAAACTGTACGGACCTTGAACCCGAGTTTGCATGAAGGACATGCAGCAGCACCAATGGGTAATAGATTGGAACATCTGGGACACCTGAATGCATCCGTCATTCTGTCAAAAGTCACTCCGCAGGAGTTGCAACTATTATCCGATTTCTGGACCTGCTTCCCGCAATGGAAGCAAAAGTATTCGCCGGATTTTGTAGCTGCCTTGGCGACCATTGCGTCCATCCATCCTTTTAATTTAGGCTGTATATTCTTACACACGGCGAGATTTTCGCTCTCTGCCTCTAGTTATTACCTTAGATTCGGAACCTCTTGATAGTTTTGTTCTCAGAGGGCCTCATTCGAATTTATCGTAAGATATCAATTCTGCGAGAGACTTTCTCGAAGTCTTGTTCGGCACCTCATTTGGATATCCCAAGGGGGTAAGTGCCACAACCCTTGCATCCGATGGGATACCAATAATCTCTCTTACCTTCTCTTCCTTGAAGGCTGCTATCCAGCAGCTTCCTAGCCCCAGAGATGTCGCGGCCAGTATAAGATGGTCCATCGCTATCATCACGTCCATTACGAAGCTGTTCATATATCCCCCGGCGGTAGCATAGGCATCGTCAGGAAAACCGCATCCTACAATCACTATCGGGGCTTCGGCTATGAACTTCTGGCTATTGCATGCCTGTACAAGCTTGCGCTTGATCTCCTCGTCGGTCACAACAACGAATTTCCAGGGCTGAGCATTATCCGCGGAAGGAGCCATCCTGGCTGCAGATAAAATTTCCTTCAAAATCTCCTCAGGAACTGGGTCAGGCTTATATCTCCTTACGCTGCGGCGTGTCTTTATAGCCTCCAGTACATCCATTAAATTCACTTTGCCGTAGTAACGGTTAAAAGTGCTAAATAAGTTTCTCCATAAGTGTCAAAATTGGAAATCTGGATTTTTTTAACAAATGAGAATAAGAGCCGATAATCTCCGGTGATACCACATTAATGTTATTATCGCCCCCCTCCAATTCGGGTATATTGAAATCAAAGGAGAGTTCAAAGGGTAGTGGCGAAAAGCCAACGCGTATACTGATCGATGGCAGGATCCTTCTAGTGGCGATAGCCGTAGTCGTCATCTGCATAGGGGGAGCATGCATCAGGCTATCCCCTTTGACCACCTCGGACTATCCCTATATCCTTGACGGTTTGGGAGAGGCCAGATATGCAAATCATATCATGATCACCGGTTCGTTGCAGCCAGAGCCAGGATCGAGCTATTCGGAGACTCATATTATTCACACCCCCGTATTTGATGCATTTCTGGCCATGGCATCTGAAATCACGGGAATCGATACAATCTCCATGATACAGTTGCTTGTGCCGGCATGGGGGGTGTTGCTGCTTCTTGGTGCGTTCGTCTTGATTGGAAAGCTTTCGGGCAGCAGCAGGGCCAGCATCATAACCATAATGGGCCTAGCCTCCTACGGACCCTTCTTGCTGATAACTCAGGCATCATGGAAGGAATGCGTCGGAATTGCCCTCTTGCCATTGATCCTGATCTCATTCTACCACCGGCAGGACATTAGGATGCGCTTTCTTTCGACGCTTTTAATACTGCTGATTCCTTTCGTTCATCACCTAGTCGCTTTGATCGCAATATTGTCAGTGTCTTTCATGACGGCATCGGAAGGCCTTCTGGCCGGGCGGGAGAAGAGATTCAGATCGTCGAACCTCCTCGATGTCATTGTAATCGTCCTCGCTGTCGACGAGACAGCGATGTATTACTCCCTGGTGAGGTTCGATCGGCTGGAGTATCTCACGCCGGAAAACGGATTATATCTGTTCCTCGGATTCGCGGTACTCGTAGGGCTCGGTGTCTACTACATCGCGGGCAGGTGTCTCTCAATCAATGGTTCGAAGGCAATGACCGGAATCGCGTCCTCTGGCCTGGTCATACTTGTAGGTCTCAATGTGCTATCTCCCATCGGTACTATCAGAGGAAGCGCATTATGGATTATTTCGATACCACTCATTGCATGCTTCCCTCTGATAATTGGAGGGATATTCGGTATTTCTACCTGGGCAAAAACAGCTGGAAGATCTAAGATCCTATTCTTCTCCTATTTGGCAGCTCCATTCACCCTGATAATGTACGCTCTCCTGAGGGCCGGAGATCTGCTCTCACTGGACATAATTACTAGGACCGTTGATTTTCTTGACATCGGCGTCTTTGCGGGGCTCGGCATATTCATAGCTCTCCTAACCAAAGACAAATTGAATTTAAGACGAATCTCGATTGTTATCATCGTCTCAGCGCTGATGATTGCCTCAATGCCTATGGCATTGAATTCAGAGAAATACCTTGGAACCAGGAACACGATATACGAGTTCGAAGTAGCGGGAATCGACTGGGCGGCAACGAATTTTTCGGACAAGAACATCCAGACGGACACCCATTATTCCTATGTCAGATATCTTTTCGACTACCCGGATAATCCAACACTTGTCAAGAGATTCCTGGGGGATGTCAGCTTTGAATCGGATGCACTAATGATAGCCAGCTATCGATGGGTCACGGTCGGTGTAAAGGATCTTCCCTATGGTTGGATAAAACTGAACGCGCAGGCATTTGACCAGAAGTTGAACCAATCAAATGTTCTATACATGGGAGGGCCTGCCGAAGTGGCAATTGTTATTTTTACTCCACCAGAATTGTAGATACCCCGTCGGCAAGTTACTTATCTGGCATTTGCAGATACGGCGTGTAATGGCTTGGCAAAATGGACAGGCGCTTCCGGACTATAGTATAATAATCGGCGATTCACGAAATATGGAGAGGATACCTAGTGAATCCATTCAATTGGTCGTCACGTCACCGCCATATCCGATGATTGAGATGTGGGATGAGCTATTTTCAGAATTGGATCCGAGAATCAAGCACTATCTAGCGAGTGCGAGACAATCTGATTATAACAAGGCATACGAATTGATGCATTCTCATCTAACAAGAACGCTTGAAGAGTGCAAAAGAGTCCTGAGCGACGGCGGCACCTGCTGCATCAATATTGGGGATGCCCTGAGGACCTGCGGAAAGCAGTTCAGATTGTTCCCAAACCACGCAAAAATCATCGAGAATCTTGAAAAGATAGGGATGTCCATCCTGCCCTACATACTATGGAAAAAGCCGACAAACAAGCCGAATGCATTTCTCGGCTCAGGATTTCTGCCGAGCAATGCCTACGTGACCCTGGATTGCGAGTACATCATAATCAGTAGAAAAGGCAGTCCCAGGAAGTTCCCTCCTAAAGATCCAAAGAGATACCGGTCCAAATTCACGAAGAAAGATAGAGATATCTGGTTTTCTCAAATATGGGGGGATATCCCAGGCGTCAACCAGAACAATGTTTTGAACGGAAAGAGGACAGGTGCTTTTCCTATCGAGATACCCAACAGATTGATCAGCATGTTCTCCATCGAGGATGATTTGATTCTCGATCCCTTCATGGGGACTGGAACTACGATGTTTGCTGCAATGCAGCAAAAACGAAGATTCGTTGGCTATGAGATCGATGAAAAAATGATATCTAGACAGGCTATGGAGCTTGTTCAAAGAAAAGGAGAGATCATCAGGGTTGAACCCTGATTTTTCATCCTTCGCCTTTACAAATGCTCGCAATCTGACATTGAGCGCAATCTTCGATACATGGTTCTATATGAATCGTGAGATTCGAAAAGGGCAGCTTTTCTTTGACCCTTATCTCGATTTTGTCGCATACGGCATGAGCAGTAATAACTTCAAGATGCTTAGGCACTACGAGATGAAAATCGACGAACCTGTCTCGGCCAGATCTCCTTGTCCTGAGACCATGATAGCTTGCCATCTCGCCAACGACTTCTTTGATGGTGGCAAGTATAATCCGTTCCTCCTCCTGAGTGAGGCTGTGATCAAGGAGCTCTATGGTTGAGCGTCTTGTCAGCATTAGAGCCGCATGTATGATGATAGCGGCAACGAAAAGAGCAGCCAATGGGTCGATCTCATTGATATTCGTCACGCGGACGACTATCAGACCAGCGAATACCCCAATTGATGTCCAGACATCTGTCTTTAAATGAAGCGCATCGGCCTCGAGAGCCAGGGAATTATGCTTCTTCGCTATCCTCATCAAGTATCTTGAGACGAAGAAATTCAGCAGTGCGCTGATTCCCATGACGAAAATGCCCGCCTCAATAATTTGGACCTCGGAATGTTCGATCAATTTCCAGATCGATTCATAAATGATAATCCCCGCCGCGACAAGGATCAATGTAGCTTCGATCGCTCCGGAGAGGCTCTCATATTTTCCATGACCGAATTTATGCGTATCATCTGCAGGTCTTGTAGACTTTCTTACTGAGTAATTTGCAATAAACGCAGCAAGAAGATCAGTACCCGAGTGGACCGCCTCGGATATCACACTTATTGACATCGTAAACAGACCGACCGTTAATTTCAATGCGACGAGAATTGAGTTCGAATAGATGGAAAATTTTGCTGCGAAAATCAATTCGCGCCGCATGTCTTCTGATGATGTCATTTCCTAACACCAGATTCTAACTCGGATAAAAGGATTGCTGAGGTCAACGCCTTTTTCTTGATCTTATTATGAAGAAAATTGCTGGGATTAAAAGAAGACCGAGAGAGAACATCATCTCGCCGAATTCTGGTATGGGCATTGTGCTGATAGAATTGATGTCGCTGACATCTCCTGAGGAATAAATGGTCTGCCATGCCCAGGCCGATACATCTAGCTTGTACACTTCGCCCTTGGCTCTGACTACCCAGAGATCGTCCTCGGAATCTATGTCGAGGTCCACACACGGAGATATGATGAAATCTGAACTGCCTCCGACACTGATGTGAGTTGAATTCCAGGAGTCTGCGCTGTCGTTCGAATATCTGATATCTCCGTCGCTTTCTAAAACATACAGGAGATCAACAGAACCGTTACGAATAGCCGCGATTGCGGTCACCGAGGAGTTGGCTTGGGTCTTTGCACCGGGCTGTGCCCAGTTTACACCTCCATTATTGCTTCTCAGTATCTTTACATCAACTGAACCCCTGACTGCATAAAGGACCGTGCTGCCCGGAGTTGCACCATTTGCCCAGTCTAAATCCACGATATCACTGGCAGTGGTTATATCTCCGCGATAGGCCCACGTACCACCGGATAATGAGGCATTATAGGTCATACCGTCTGAGGTGATTGCGTATAATTGAGAAACACCGTCTGTCGTCAATCCAACAATTCCTGTGTACGAGGCGTCAATGAACCTCGTCCAACTGTTTGCAGCATCGGTCGATCTGTATACTGTGCCATTTGAAAATATCGCATATAGATTGCTGTAGGAGTCTGATGCAAGGTCAATCAATGAATTGGTGCCCGTGAGCACATCTGCCTTGGGCACCCATGACGTGCCATCCAAGGATCCCCAGACATTTCCCACCAGATTTATCTTGAATGGATCTATGAAAGGTCCCGCGCTGAGATATGTGTCATTATATCCAATCCAATCTGTAGTAACGATCGCTATCATCGAGCCATTAAGATCATTGATCTGGGATTTTGAGAAACCGATTTCTATCCTGTGATCATCAATTGCCGCCTCCACAGATGCTGAATACATCTCGCTCCACTCATTGTCCCATTCCAACAGCATTTGTTCTGTTATCATGCCGTTCCTTCCCCGTACCTCGAGGAGATAATCCGGCATGAGATTCCCAGTTATTGCGGACAATGGTGCTCCGATAAATTGGTCAGGATCGACATCGATATAGATTTGAAGCACATCTTCGCCGCTGACCTTCTCAAGAAATTGCGCTGGCTCGCTAGGCAATTCGCCAGGCATAATCTCCGCTTTATTTTCCGGGATAAGCGAGCCTTTAAAAATGTCTCCGACGACCTCCGCGTAGAAGTATGCATCATTATCTGAAGAGGAATGAGCGGTCCTCAGAATGTCAATGTTCTTCTTTGAGAGCGGAATCGGGTCGTTGAAGTCGTTGTTGAAATCGGTCCAATCGGCAAAACATCCGTCAATCGTTATCCCTGTTGGAATGCTTTCAATGTACCCAATAGCCGGTTTCCCAAGCACCATTACCGAAGGATATTCGGTGTCAAAGCTGTCTGGGACAACATGAACAGTCACTCTTTCTTGTAATGTAATGGATGAGCAATTGACTTTCAACTGAAGGGTGCGGCCTGTCTCCATTTCATTCTCATTTTGCCATATGATGGAACCAATATCGTCAACATATTCGGCGCCGAGCACTTCGGGGTTAATTGAATCTAGAGAAAGTTCTGAGCCATATGCTCTGAGAGTGAGTTCAAGCACTGGTTGATTGTCCGATTGCTGGATGATCCCTGAGGAAGGTATCAAGGATTTTTGTTGGACAATTAGGACTCCGGGTTCAAGGCAGAAATACGGTGTAGCGCTCGGCTCGGATATCCCATCGAAAGACACCGAGACGAATCTCCCATCATCCTGAGAGAAGTATGAAGGTACTGGGAATCTCGTCTCTATTTGGCTAATTAATGTCGCGGTCGGGACAGATTCGGTCTGAACCCATGCGCTCCAATTGTAGTACTCATCTGTGGAATAATAGAAAATTGTCGATGATATTTTCTTACCCCCGCTCCCGGAGATCTTTACCATCATGTCTGCACCAAAATCCTCAGAAAGCATGAAACCGGAAAATGGGTCTCCGTCTAAATCCATTATCAGGGCATATGATGTGACATGAGCAGAAGTCTTGTAGAGCTCTCCTGCGATTTTGAAATACCAATAGATGTGCCCCTGGTAATATTGCACCGAGCTCTCTAAAAAGTCGATATCGTGGTTATCGGAGAGGAATAATGATTCGTATTTGACTGAATCATTCCAATCTGACAAA
>Ga0224495_10000920_pt1 | contig 22067 bp, 19 predicted proteins | sample SF_Jul11_sed_USG_FD_168128 | JGI IMG/M metagenome (GOLD analysis project Ga0224495, IMG submission 168128) | Sediment microbial communities from San Francisco Bay, California, United States - SF_Jul11_sed_USGS_4_1 | ecosystem: Environmental > Aquatic > Marine > Sediment | place: USA: California...
CACCTTCTCGATCAAGCAGACCGGTGTGCCGCTGGGTGGCGTGCTCGCCGGCGTGGCGGTCCCGACCATGATTCTGCTGCTTGGCTGGCCCGGCGCGGCGCTCGCGGTTGGCGCTGCCTGTCTCGCTCTCGTATTTGGCGTCGCACCGATCCGCGCACGTTACGATTGCGACCTCGATACGCGCGCCCCGATCACCCTGCGTTCGACCCTCGGCCCGCTGCGCCTGGTGCTTGGCGTGCCGCGTCTGGCCGAGATGGCCTTCGCATCGTTCGTCTATGCGGGAGTACAGATTACGCTGGTAACCTACCTCGTTACCTTTCTCACCGAGGTGTTTTCAATGACGCTCGTGCTGGCGGGGCTGGTGATGGCGGTTTCGCAGGTGGCCAGCGTGTTCGGGCGCGTGCTTTGGGGAACCTGCGCAGATCGCATCGTGTCGCCGCGCAGAATGCTTGCTTTGTTGGGCCTTGCGATGGGCGGCTGCGCGGCCGCGACGCTTGCCGCAAGCCCAGACTGGCCGATTGCCCTTCTGTTCGTTTTCGCCGCCGCCTTCGGCGCGACCGCGGTGGGCTGGAACGGCGTATTGCTCGCCGAAGTCGCGCGCTGCGCCCCCGCGGGTCAGGCCGGTCCGGCCACCGGAGGCGTGCTGTTCTTCACCTATCTCGGCGTCGTGGTGACGCCGCCGCTGTTCAATGTAGTGCTGGGGCTGACAGACAGCTATGCCGTCGCCTATGGCGTTTTTGCCTTGCCGGCGCTCGCGGTCGGTATGCGTCTGCTGATGTGGCGACCACCATTGCATCCCGCGGCATGAAGCGCGATGTACCGAGGCGGGAAGTGATTCTGGTACACGGCCTGTGGGTCCCGGGGGTGGTGATGTGGCCGATTGCCGCCCGGCTCGCGCACGCGGGCTACATTCCGCGCGTGTTCGGGTATGCCGGACGCCAGCCCATCGAGCGGAGTATCGAGCGGCTTGCGCGCTACGCGCACGTGCGTTGCGGCGGGCGAACCTGCGCGTTTGTCGGTCACAGCCTGGGTGCCGTGCTGGTGCTCGAAGCCTTGAATCGGCGCCGCGATATCGCGCTTGCTTCGGCGGTGCTGCTCGCTCCGCCGGTCAACGGCTGTCTCGCGGCGCGGCGATTCGGGGCAACCCGGCTCGGACACTTGATGCTCGGGGCAAGCGCGAGTCTGTGGAGCGAGGGCCGCAGCGCGCGATGGCTGCGCGATGCGCCGCTCGGGGTGATCGCCGGGACGCGCTCCTTTGGTCTGGGGCACCTGTTCGGTCCGCTGCCAGGCGCCAATGACGGCGTGGTGCGACTCGATGAGACGCGCGTCGAAGACGCGACCGAGCACCTGAGCGTGCCGCTGTCGCACAGCCTGATGGTTGTGTCGCGCCATGCCGCGGCCCTGGTGACCCGCTTTCTCGCGAGCGGCCGATTCGCCGAGCGCGACGGCTGCGCGGAGGAAGGCCGATGACGCGGCGGCGCTTGTGGGGGTGGCTGCTGCTGCCCGCAGCGCTGGCGCTCGTCGGTGCCTGTGAGACCATCGGCTACTACGCGCAGGCGGTGGGCGGACAGTTCGAATTGCTGAACGCGGCGCGTCCGGTGGACGATTGGCTCGCCGATCCCGCTACCGCCGGGCCCCTGCAGGCGCGCCTTGCGACCGCACGACGTATCCGCGCCTTTGCATCGCGCGAGCTGGGTCTGCCCGACAACGGCAGCTATACCCGATACGTGGCGCTCGAGAGGCCGTACGTTCTGTGGAACGTGTTCGCCGCGCCGGAGTTTTCCGTCGAGCCGCGCACCGAGTGCTTCCCGATCGCAGGCTGCGTGACCTATCAGGGATTCTTTGCCGAAGTCGATGCGCGCGCGCACGCGGCGCGTCTGCGCGAAACGGGCTACGATGTCTTCGTCGGCGGAGTGCCCGCGTACTCGACGCTCGGCTGGTTCGACGACCCGTTGATTTCGACGTTCATTACCTATCCGGATGCGGAACTGGCGCGACTCGTATTCCACGAACTCGCGCATCAGGTGGTGTACGTGAAGGACGACTCGGCGTTCAACGAATCCTTCGCCGTGGTGGTGCAGGAGGAGGGCCTGCGTCGCTGGATGGAGCGCGAGGGCCGCGCCGCCGAGCTTCCCGCCGTGCAGCGCACGCGCGCCCGCCGGCAGGAATTCGGCCTACTCGTCGAGCGAACGCGCGATCGTCTGCGCGAGCTCTACGGCGAACCCATGACCCCCGAGGCGCGGCGCGCGCAAAAGCGCGCCGAGTTCGCGCACATGCGCGTGCGCTACGACACCCTCAAGGCGAACTGGGGCGGCTATGCCGGCTACGACCGCTTCCTTGGCGACGAGCCGAACAACGCCTTGCTGGTCGCGTTCTCCACCTATGCGCGACTGGTGCCCGGCTTCGAGCGCCTGCTCGAGCAGGCAAACAGCGAGCTGCCGGCGTTCTATCAGGCGGTGCGCAATCTGGCGGCGTTGCCGAAGGCCGAACGCACGGCACGGCTTGCCGCAATCGGACAGGCCGAACCTAGGAAAGCGGTACGTTGACGATCTTCGCGTAGGCCGGGCGCGCGCAAAGGCGTTGATACCAGGCTTGCAGATTCGCCAGTGCCGGGCGCTCGATCGGCACGTTGAACCATTGATGCACGTGGCAGCCGAGCGGAATGTCGCCCATGGTAAAGGAGTCACCGGCGATGTACGCACGTCCTGCGAGCCGATCGTCGACGATGCGCAGCAGTTCCGCGGTCTTCTTGCACGAGTCCGCGATCTCGGTCGGATCGCGTTTCTCGGGTGGCGTGCGCAGCAAACCCCAGAAAGCGGGACGTAACGCATTGCCAAGCGTGTAGGTCCAGTCCATCCAGCGATCGGCATCCGCGCGCACGCGCAGGTCGGCGGGCCACAGCGTGCCTGCACCGTGTTTCGCCGCGAGGTAGCGCACGATCGCGTGCGATTCCCAAAGCACGAAACCGTTGTCCTCCAGCGTGGGAATGAGTCCGTTCGGATTGAGCTTGCGATATTCGGGCGTGTTGACCAGGCCGAACTGCATGCCGGCGTCGATGCGCTCGTACGCGAGGCCAAGTTCTTCGGCCGCCCACAATGCCTTTTTCACGTTGACCGAATTGGTGCGTCCCCAGATCTTCGGCATTTCACGGCTCCCGGTAAGGTTCGACTACGGCGCGAGGCGGCGGCAATGCCGCACCCGCTGCGGTGCTTCGATACGCAGATTCATGGTTGCGCCCGGTCCAGCGATGCCATCATGGTTTCAATGAACTTCTGTATATCGAGCGGTTTCGTGATGTAGGCATCGAAGCCCGCCTGCCTGCCGCGCTGGATTTCGCGCGGCATCGCATCGGCGGTGAGCGCGAGCACGGGGATTTTCGACATACCCGGCGTGGCGCGCAATCTGCGCAAGATCTCGAAACCGTCGAGATCGGGCAGGTGGATGTCGAGCAATATCAGGTCGGGTGCCTCGGTCCTCGCAAGACGGAGCCCGGCTTCACCGTTGGCCGCGGCGACCAGGATCAGGTTCGGCAATCGGCCGAAGATCTGTTCCATCAAACGCCGGTTGGCGGGGTTGTCCTCGATGTAAAGAATCTTGCGTGCGGTGCCGACGGAACGTACAGCCGGGATCGCATGCGGCGCGGATGCGCTCGTCGGGCTGTGCGACGCCCTTGCCAGTTCGATCCAGAACGTGGAACCCTTTCCCGGAACACTCGATACGCCGATCGTCCCGCCCATCAACTCGAGCAGCCGCTTGGCGAGCGCGAGTCCGATCCCGGTACCCTCCAGTTCGCTTGCTTCCGCACCGAGTCGTTCGAACGGCTGGAACAATCTTGGCAGATTCTCTGGGGCGATGCCGCGTCCGGTGTCGATGACCTTGATGCGTAGCCGGTTCGTATCGCCTTGCTCGTACTGAAGCGTCACACGGCCTTCCGGACGGTTGTATTTCACCGCGTTGACCAGCAAGTTCACGAGCACCTGGCGCAGACGCGTCGGGTCGGCCATGACGGTCACCCCTCGGAAATCGGCCAGATTCATTTCAAGAGCCACCTTCGCCGGCGCGAGCATCGGTCGAACCAGCGCCGTGGCGGCGCGTACGGCCTTGGCCAGATCGACCGCCTCGGGCGAGAGCGCGAGGTGGCCGCTGTCGATGCGTGAGAGGTCGAGAAGATCGTTGATCAATGTGAGCAGGTGCTCGCCCGCGCGCATGACCTCCGCGAGACTTTCCTGCTGCGATTCGTTGGCGGCGTCCATTTCCAGCAACTGACCATAGCCGAGAATCGCATTCAGCGGCGTGCGCAGTTCGTGGCTCATGCGCGACAGGAATTCGGATTTCGCGAGGTTGGCCTTTTCCGCCGCCGCCTTCGATTCCTGCAGCAGCAACTCGTCCAGCTTGCGGCCGTGGATGTCGGCCCAGTAGCCGATCATCTCGACCGGCTCGCCGCGCGCGTCGCGCACCAGACTGAGCGAATCATGGATCCAGCGAAAATTCCCGTCGGGCATGCGAAAGCGGTATTCGTGCGCATGTACGCCGTGCTCGAACAGTGCCCCCAGTTCCTGCAATACCCGCGCACTGTCCTCCGGATGAATGTTCCGCAGCCAAAAACCGGAGTCATCGGTAAATTGTTCCGGGCGATACCCGAACAGTTTGCGCACGTTCGCACTGATAAAGGTGGCGCCGAAATCGCCCGAGGCCCTGCAGGTGTAGATCACGACCGGGCTTGCTTCGAGAAGAAAGCGCAGGCGTGCCTCGCTCGACTGCAGCGCCAACTCGATCTGCTTGCGCTCGGTAATGTCGAGGTTGGTTCCCGAGAGGCGCAGCGCGCGACCGGTGCGCGGATCGCGCTGCGTCACCTGGCCGCGCGCCATGATCCAGCGCCAATCGCCGTTCGCGTCGAGCAAACGATGTTCTTCGTAGTACTCGCTTGTCTCGCCCTTCATGACTGCCACGGCCGCTGCCTTCAGCCTCGGCAGATCGTCGGCGGACACGCGACTGAAGTAATTGGAAATATTGCCGCTGGGCTTTTGCGGTTCGCTCGACTCGCGGGCGGCGTGGCTCACGAACAGATCGCCGGTCTCGGGATCGAGGTCCCAGAGCAAGGCACCCGAGGCGTCGATCGCACGCTGGAGCTGAGCGTTGGCGGTTCGCAACACTGCCTGCGCTTGCCGCAATTCCTCGGTACTGTCCCGCACCCGCTGATCGAGCGTGCCGGTGAGTTCGACGAGCGCCTGACGGGCCCTTTCCTGCGACAGGAACAGAAAGCCGACCGACCAGGCGGCGATGCTCAGCGCGGTGCCGAGCGCCATCACCGAGACCGGCAGCGACGGCGCAAAGAAGGTGGAGAGGGCGTCGCGAGGAAGTGCGAACACGAGCCCGGTGAAGAATAGCAACCCTCCGTGCAACGCGAACACGGTGGCGGTCGTAAGGCTGGAAAAGCGTATCGCGGGGATCGCGAATCGGACCAGATCCCGTGCGATGGCCGCGACCACGATCGTCATCGTCCACATGACGAAGGTGATGCGTGTATCCACTGGCGCACGGGACTGCACCCAGTAGGACTGGCCGATGAACACGATGGCGACCACCAGCACGCCGAATCCCCAATTCACCCGGGCGCCCGAAAAATTGCGTACGCCCGCCAGCAGCAGTACGTAACCCAGCGCGATGATCGAGTTCGCTAGGACGATCGATGCGAATTCGGGTACCAGACCGCGCACCGCAATCAGGAGCCATCCCACCCCCAGGGAGAAATTTCCCGCCGACCAGTAGGCGTACTTGCGCAGCGAACGGTCGCGCGACCAGATCAGCCACATCAGGCCACCCATTAACAGCGCGATGGACACGACCAGGTAGGTGATCGTGCGTGTGTCGAGTGCCCCCATGGTCGGTGTGCGATCCCGGTGTGGTCAGAATCCGACTGCTTGCCCGTCGCGCCGCGGATCGCTCGCGGCGAGATAGCCGCCGTCCAGTTTCCAGATCATTTGCGCGCTGCCGAAATCCATGTAGCCCGCGCGCAGTTGGGTGATCCGGTGGCCCAGCCGCGTCAATTCCTCCAGCACGCCGGAATCGAAGGCGCTTTCGAGGTTGACATCCAGCCCCTGCATCCAGCGAAAACGCGGCCCGTCGGACGCGGCTTGGGGATTTTGCCCGTAGTCGGCGATGCGCACCATCACCTGCACGTGACCCTGAGGTTGCATCATGCCTCCCATCACGCCAAAGCTCATCACCGCCTTGCCCTCGCGGGTGACGAAGCCGGGAATGATCGTATGGTAAGGGCGCTTGTTGGGCGCGACTCGATTGGGATGGCCGGGTTTGAGAACGAAGCACGCGCCGCGGTTCTGCAAGGAGATACCGGTATCGGGGACGACGACTCCCGAGCCGAAGCCAATGAAGTTCGACTGGATCATCGACACCATCATCCCGGAGGCATCGGCGGCGGTGAGATAGACCGTGCCTCCCTTCGGTGGCACGCCCTCGGTGAAAACCTGCGCGCGTTTTGGGTCGATCAGCCTGGCGCGACCTTTGAGATAGTCGCGATCGAGCAGTTGCCGTGCTGCGAAGGGCATTGCCGCGGGGTCGGCGAGGTAGGCAAGGGCATCGGCAAAGGCAAGCTTCACCGCTTCGATCTGCAGATGCAGGCTCGCCGCCGAGTCGACCTGCAGCGCACGCAGGTCGAAGTGTTCGAGGATCCCCAGCGCGATCAATGCGACGACGCCGTGGCCGTTGGGCGGCAGCTCGTGCACGTCATAGCCGCGGTAGTTCACCGACAGGGTGTCGACCCAGTCGGCGCGGTGTGCGGCAAGGTCGGTGGCCTTCAGCACCGCACCGTGCGTGCGGGCATGGGCTTCGAGTCGTTCGGCGAGTTCGCCGCGGTAGAAGGCCTCCCCTCGGGTCGCGGCAATCTTTTCCAGCGTGGCGGCGTGCGCCGGAAAGCGAAACACTTCGCCCGCGCGCGGCACGCGACCGCCCGGCATGAAGGCCTCGGCATAACCGGGTTGCGCTTTCAATTCCTCTGCCTGCTGCGCCCATTGCCCCGCGATAGTGGGCGAGACAAGGAATCCCTCGCGCCCGTAGCGGATCGCCGGCCCGAACAGCTTCTCGAACGGCAACTTTCCGAAGCGTTTGCTCATCTCGCTCCAGGCCGATACACAACCCGGAACCGTCACGGTATTCCAGCCGCGCGCGGGCATCGCTGCCTGTCCGGCGAAGAACTCGGGCGTCCATCCCGCGGGCGATCGACCCGAGGCATTGATGCCGTGAAGTTGCCGCCCGTCCCAGATGATCGCGAAAGCATCCGAGCCGATGCCGTTCGATACCGGCTCCACCAGCGTGAGCGCAATCGCGGCGGCGAGGATCGCGTCGACCGCATTACCGTCCGCGGCGAGCATCGACAGCCCGGCCTGAGCCGCGAGCGGCTGTGAGGTGGCGACCACATTGGCGGCGAGCAGGGGTTTTCGCGGCCAGGCGTAGGGGAGGGTCCACGAGTAGGGAGTCATGTCGATCGCACGAAAACAATTCGGATGCCGGGGCGGGAAGGTGATTCTACGACGCGGCGTGTGCCGCGGCGGCCTCGCGCCGGTCCATCGGCTGCTAGACTCATATATTGGCGCCGACGAGCGCAGCTTTCAGGACGATATCGCCATGCCGCGCAGCATTCTTGACGAAGCGCATATTCACCCTGCGATCCGTGATGTTATCGCGGACTACCACACCGGCATCGTGCGCGAAGTCCGGGCGGCGGTAGCAGACAGCGACATCGTGGTTGTCGGTATGAAGCAGAATCCGTTTCCCGCGAAGGCGAGAAAGCTACTGGATGCGGCGCGCCTGCCGTACAGATATCTCGAGTATGGCAGCTACTTCAGCGCCTGGCGCCGGCGACTGGCACTGAAGATGTGGACCGGCTGGCCCACCTTTCCGATGGTGTTCGTGAAAGGAGTGTTGATCGGCGGGACGGAGGATCTGGAGCGCTTGCTCGCGAGCGGAGAACTCGCGAGCAAGGGCTGATTTGCGGATCTTGCTTCCGGGAGCATCCGCCAGGGAGCGCCGCGATGCGCGAAGTTTCCGGCCGCGCTAAATAAGAAGCGTACTCACCCCGTGTTAGGAACTGTCATCGCTGTGTGAATTCACACGCGCACGAATGACGCCGCCGCGGCTTCGGCCGCTCGCTGCATCAGAATCGGGTCAATTTGAATAATTGGGGCCCGTGCGGCCGGACGCTGAACAGAATAGCGCGTCGCGTCCTTTCCATCGATGACCACAGCATTCGGCAACTTCTTCGCGGCCCACCTGGCCGACATCTACCTCGCCTACGGCGGGGCGTTCGTGCTCCTGGGCGTCGTGATCTATCTCCAGCCGAAGGAAGACGAGGCGCTTCACTTTGCCTCCGACCTGTGGCTGGTGGCACTGTTCGCGCTGCTGCACGGCTCCCGGGAATTGTTCGACTCGTGGCGTCTCAACTACGCCGTCGAGTTGTCGCCCGGCGCGCGTCAGTTCGCCGCAGCCTGGCTCGCCGTGTCCTATCTGCCGCTTCTCGAGTTCGGTCGCCGCATCATCATTTGGTGCTGCCCTGAGCCGGCTGCGAGGGGAGCGCTTTCGGTGTGGATCTACCTGCCGTCCATCGGTGCGGTGGTGGCCGCCGGGGTACTCGCCCCGGACAGCGCGCACGGCATCGCTTCCGTCACGCGATTGTTTCTTGCGTTGCCTGCTGCGGGTCTGACGGCGCTGGGTCTCTTGGGCTATCTCCGCCGCGAGGGCGCCAATTTGCGTCGCCTGGGTTCGATCTGGCCGATGGTCATTGCGGTCGGATCCTTCGCGGCCTACGGCTTGCTGGCGGGGCTTGTTCAGCCAAAGGGGTCGGTGTTTCCGGTTCTTCCGGACGAGACCGATTTCGCACGCGTCCTCGTAATGCCGGTACAGATCTTCAGGGCGGCCTGCGCGATCGCGATTGCGTTCTCGCTCGCTCACCTGCTGCGTCAGGTCAATATCCAGGCGCGGCGTGCCGAGCGCGCGGCGATCGACGAGGCAAGGAGTCTCAATGCCCAGCTCGAGCGCCGCGTGCGCGAACGCACCGAGGCGCTCGAACAGGCCAATGCATGGCTGCGCGAGGCGCAGGAAGTCGGGCGCGTGGGCAACTGGGTGCTGGATCCGGCTACCAACACCGCGGTGTGGTCCGACGAGCAGTACCGCCTGCTCGGTTATGCGCCAGGTTCCGTGGAGGCTGACTCGGGCAGGTTCCTCCACGCGGTGCACCCGGATGACCGGGCTGCCATAGTCGCCGAAATGCAACGTGTCTTGAATCCGGACGAAAAGGTTCCCTATCACATCGTGCACCGCGTCGTGACCCCCGCGGGCGAGCGCGTGCTCGAGGAGCGCGGGCGGGTAAGCTTTAACGAGCAGGGCAAGGCGGTGCGTGTCTTTGGCACGACCGCCGATGTCACCGAGGCGCACCGCGCCCGGCAGGCCCTCGAGTTGGCACTGGCGGAGCTGCGCGTCACCGAGCAGCAGCAGCGCGAACTGCGAACCGTCGCGCAACGCGAACAGGGGCGCATGGCGGCGCTTCTTTCGGCGATGAACATCGGCATCCTGTTCGAGGACGGGGAACGACGCGTCGAATACGTGAATCCGGCGTTTCGCCGCATCTGGGCGATTCCCGACAATGAAGAGGTGGTGGGCATCACCACCGACGAAATGCTTGCCGGATCGAGGAGGCAGTTCACCCATGCCGCACACGCCTCCAAGCACTTGCTCCAGGTGCTCGATACGCACGAGACGAGTGAGCGCTTCGAGCTGGAGCTCGCCGACGAAAGGGTCCTCGCCCAGCAATCCTATCCGGTGCTCGGCGGAGATGGGCAAGCGCTCGGACGCCTGTGGGTCTATGAAGACATCACCCACGAGCGCAAGACTGCGCAGCAGCTGCTTTACCTTGCCGAGCGCGATCCGCTCACCGGGCTGTTCAACCGGCACCGCTTCCAGGCGCAGCTCGAGCAGATGATCGGCGGTGCGCGCCGCAGCGGAACCAAGTTTGCCCTGCTCTATTTTGACCTGGACGATTTCAAGGCCATCAACGACACCTTTGGCCATCGGGCCGGTGACTCGGTGCTGGTGCGCGCGGGTAGCCAGGTCATCGGTGTGGTGCGCGCAGGCGACGTTTTCGCGCGCCTGGGCGGCGACGAATTCGCTGTCTTGTGCAGCCACCTACCGGGCGATCAGGTCGGGGGCCTGCCGACACGCATCATCGAGTCGATCTCGTCGATCCCGTTTCGCTTTGGCGGACGCAATTTGCGCCTGACGGCGAGCATCGGCGTCGCCGTGTTCCCGGACCACGGCGCGACCGCGGACGAACTGGTGGCGAATGCGGATGCCGCGATGTACCAGGCCAAGTCGGAGGGCAAGAACACCTGGGCGGTCTACGATCCGCAGCGCGACATGTCGGAGATTATGGTCGAGCGAATTTCCTGGACGCAGCGCATTGCGCAGGCGCTCGAGCGCGGCCTGTTCGAGATGCACTATCAGGGCATCTATGGCGTCGAGGATCTCGGCCTGCGCCACCTCGAGGCACTGGTGCGCATGCGCGACCCGGCGCAGCCGCAGCGCGTCATCCTGCCCGGACAATTCATTCCCATTGCCGAGAAGAGCGGCCAGATCGGGGAGATCGACCGGTGGGTGATCGAGCATTGCATCGGCAGGCTGGCGCGCCATCCCCAGGTTCCGGCGATCGCGGTGAATATTTCGGCGCGCAGTCTGGACGACGCCACGCTGCCCCAGCACATCCGCGCGCGCCTCGCGCACCACGGCGTCGATCCCCGGCGCCTGATCGTAGAACTCACCGAATCCGCGGCGGTCTCGGATATCCAGGAGGCGCAGCGTTTCATCGAGGCGCTCCGCCAGATCGGCTGTGAGGTCTACCTCGATGATTTTGGCAGTGGCTTCTCGACATTCGTGTACCTGAAACACCTCGATGTGAGGATTCTCAAGATCGACGGCATCTTCATCCAGGATCTGGCACGCGACACCGAGAACCAGGCGTTGGTCAAAGCGATGGTCGACGCGGCGCATGCCCTGCGCAAGAAATGCATCGCCGAGTTCGTCGAGGACACCGCCACCCTCGCTCTGGTGCGGCGGTTGGGAGTGGAATTCGTCCAGGGTTACCATCTGGACTATCCGGTCGCGGAACATCCGGCGTTCGGCATCGGGGCGGGCTAGAAGGCCGCGGCGCGGCGCGACGGATCGGCACGGTGATTGGCCTACGCGATGTCGTCCGGCGGCGCTTTCGATTCGTCCGCCGCAATGCCCTTTAGTCCTTGTCCAGGAAGAGCGCGAGCAAATCGTTGAGAAACAGCCGGCCGCGCTCGCTCGGGCGCAGGCGTACGCCGTCGCGCTCGATCAGTCCCTGTTCCAGTGCGCTCGCGAGCGGCGCCGCGATCGCCGCGCCGGGCAGGCCCGTGCGCAGCGGGAACAATGCTTCGTCGAAGCCTTCGGTCAGGCGCAGCGCATTGAGCATGAACTCCAGCGGCAGCTCCGGCGCGCTGACCGTGCGTTCCTCGGCGAGCGTCGAGCCCCGCCGCGCGCCCGCCAGATACTCGTGCGGCGCCTTGATGCGCGCATGGCGCGTGATGCGATCGGCGAAACTCAGTTTGCCGTGTGCGCCGGCACCCAGGCCCAGATAGTCGCCGAACCGCCAGTAGTTCAGATTATGGCGGCAGCGTTTGCCCGGGCGCGCGAACGCCGAGGTCTCGTAGTGTCCGTAACCCGCCGCGGCAAGCGCATTCTCGGCCATGCGCTGCATGTCGGCGCAGAGGTCGTGCTCGGGCAACACCGGGGGGCGGCGATAAAACGCGGTGTTGGTTTCGATCGTGAGCTGGTAGGCGGAAATCTGCGTCGCACCGATGCGGGCGGCCTCGCTGAGATCGGCCTGCGCCTGGGCAAGCGACTGGCCGGGCAGACCGTACATCAGGTCGATGTTGACGTTATCGAAATACGTCATCGCGAGGTCGAGCGCGCGCCGCGCTTGGTGCGCCGAGTGGATGCGGCCGAGCGCGGCGAGCTGGGCGTCGTCGAAGCTCTGCACGCCGATCGACAGGCGGTTCACGCCGGCATCGGCGTAGTCGCGAAAGCGCTCCGCCTCGACGGTGCCCGGGTTTGCCTCGAGGGTGATCTCGGCGCCGGGCTCCAGGGGCAGACGTGCGCGCAAACCGGAGAGCAGCCGCTCGATCGAAGCGGGCGAGAACAGGCTGGGGGTGCCCCCGCCGATGAATATGCTTACCGCCCGGCGTCCCCAGATCGAGGGCAGCAGCAATTCGAGATCTCCGAACAGCGCGTCGACGTATTCGCCCTCCGGCAACGTATCCTTGGTCTCGTGCGAATTGAAATCGCAGTAGGGGCATTTGCGCAGGCACCAGGGAATGTGGACATAGATGGAAAGCGGCGGCAGCACCGCGAGCCGCGGCGTGCCGGGCCGCTCGAGCCGGATCGGCGCGAGTGCCGTCATGCCGGTTCCCTCAGCCGATCGAGCAGCCCGGCGAGTGCGCGGCCGCGATGACTCAGGCGGTTCTTTTCGCCGGACTCCAGTTCGGCGGCGCTGCGGCCCTGCTCGGGAAGATAGAACAGCGGGTCGTAGCCGAACCCCCCCTCGCCGCGCGGCGCGGCGGCGATCTCACCGCGCCAGAGCCCTTCGCAGAATACCGGTTGCGGGTCGTCGGCACGGCGAACGAGCACCACCATGCAGTAGTAGTGCGCGCGCCGGTCGGCTACGCCGGAGAGCGCCGCAATCAGTTTTGCGTTGTTGCGCGCATCGCGCTGCGCGCGGCTGCCCGAACGGCCGGCGTAATAGGCCGACTGCACGCCCGGCTCGCCGCCGAGCGCGGCGACGCAAAGTCCCGAATCGTCGGCGAGCGCCGGCATTCCGGCTGCCGCGCTCGCGTGGCGCGCCTTGGCGAGCGCGTTTTCGAGGAATGTCGCATGCGGTTCGTCGGCTTCGGCGATTCCCAGTTCGGCCTGCGTCACGACGTCGATCGCCAGTGGCGCAAGGAGCGCGCGAATCTCGCGCAACTTGCCAGGATTGTTGCTGGCGAGGACGAGCCTGTCGATCCCCGTCATCACATCCGGAGGGCCTGCCGTTGCAGGGAAATCAATTCCCCGATGCCCTTTTCGGCGAGCCCGAGAAGGGCATCGAGTTCGCCGCGATCGAATGGCTGCCCTTCGGCGGTCCCCTGCACCTCGACGAAGCGGCCGGACCCGGTCATCACCACGTTCATGTCGGTGTCGCAGTCCGAGTCCTCGGCATAGTCGAGATCGAGCACCGGCTTGCCCAGGTAGATTCCGACCGATACCGCCGCGACAAAATCCTTGATTGGCGGTGTCGCGATCATGTCGCGCGCCTGCATCCAGGTCATCGCGTCATGCACGGCGACGAAGGCGCCGGTGATCGAGGCGGTGCGCGTTCCGCCGTCGGCCTGCAGGACATCGCAATCGACCGCGATGGTGCGCTCGCCGAGCCGACCCAGATCGGTCACCGCGCGCAGCGCGCGGCCGATCAGGCGCTGGATCTCTAGAGTGCGCCCCGATTGTTTGCCGCGCGCGGCCTCGCGATCGCCGCGCGTATGCGTGGCGCGCGGCAGCATTCCGTATTCGGCGGTGATCCAGCCGCGCCCGCTGCCGCGCAGAAACGGCGGCACCTTCTCTTCCACGCTCGCGGTGCACAGCACGCGCGTATCGCCAAACGCGACCAGCACCGATCCTTCCGCGTGGCGCGTATAGGCGCGTTCGATGCGCACCGCGCGCAAGGCGTCGGCGCTACGTCCGCTGGGTCTCATGGGTTGCCCGTCTGCTTGCGCAATGCGGCCTTGATTTGCGCAATTGAACGTTCGATGTCGGCGTCGGTCATGTTCATATAGTCGAGATCCGGAGTGTCGGCGGCTTGTTGGCTGGCGGGCAGGTCGTGAAAGGGGATGGTGTTTTGCTCCTTGGCGGCGGTGGCCGCTTCCTCGCCCCATTGCATAAGAAGCAGCGAAATATTGTCGCAATCGGCGCCGGCGCGCGTTTCGGCGAGCGCCGCCAAGTCGGGGACCGCGCGCGCCGGAGGCTTGGTGAGCAGCATGTTGAGCAGCTGGTGCGGCGAGAGCGGGCCCCACAACCCATCGGAGCACATCAGCAACAGATCGTTCTTCGCCAGCCGAGCGCCCGCAGCGGGTTCGAGCTTCGGCGGCTTGTCGCCTCCCAGACACTGGAAGAGCAGGTTGCGCTCCGGGTGCGACGGGATCGCCTCCTCGCGGATGCGGCCCTCATCGACCAGTTGCTGGACGCGCGAGTGATCCTTGGTGCGCGTCACGACCCGCCCGGCGCGGATCAGATACAGGCGCGAGTCTCCGATGTGCGTCCAGTAGGCGCGTCCATCCTGCACCACGCACACCACGATCACCGTGCGCGGCGCCTCGCTCCAGCCGAAGCGGCGTGCCTGCTGCAGGATCGCCGAGTGCGCGCGCGCAAGGCCGCGAAACAGGAACAAATCGGGATCCTTGATCTTCGGTTTCGCCTCGCGCTTGAATTCGCCGGCGAAGTACTCGAGCGCGGTCTGCGCCGCGATCTCGCCGTGCTGGTGACCGCCCATGCCGTCGGCGATCACCAGCATCAGCGACTCGGACGTCGACCAATGCCCCACCCGGTCCTGCTGGTAGGGGCGCGCGCCGATGCGGATGTCCTGTGCGATGGTGAATTTCATGCCGGGTCGGTCGGCGTCAGCGCTTGCCGAGCTTCAGGATGGCTCCCTTGATCTGGTCAAGAATCGGCGTCTCGCCGCGGTATCCGGGGTCTTTTTCGCCGAGCAGCGACTTTTGCAGGGTAAATACGCTCTGTGGGCGCAGCAGATGATCGATCTGCAGGCACCAGTCGACGATGTCGAGCAATTCGTTCGAGTACTTGCCGGGCCACGCGCGGCGCGCGGGCATCAGGCGGTCCTTCTCCATGCGCTCGTTGGCCGGCTGCGGCGCGCTGGAGGCCAGACACGCGTACATGCTCGCACCGATCGAGTAGATGTCGCTCCAGGGGCCGAGATCCTCGCTGCGGCCGTAGTGCTCGGGCGACGCGAAACCGGGCGTGAGCATCGGTGGCAGTTGCACGCCTTCAACGGTGAGCGTCTGGCGCGCGGCGCCGAAGTCGATGAGCAGCGGTGTACCGTCGTTGCGGATATAGATATTGCCCGGCTTGATGTCCAGATGGAGCAGCTTGTTCGAATGCACCTCGCGCAACCCGTTCAGCAACTGCGCAAAGCTTTGGCGGATCCAATCCTCGCGCAACGCACCTCGATGCGCGCTGATGTGCTCGTGGAGGGTGCGGCCGCGCTCGTAACGCATGACCATGTAGACGGTCTCGTTGGCGCGAAAGAAATTGATGACGCGCACGATGTTCGGATGCGAGAGCTTGGAGACCGCCAGACCTTCGTCGAAAAAGCATTTCAGGCCGTAGCGAAACGCGGCCAGCTTGTCCTCCGGGATCACGGGCAGTACGTCGCCCTCGGCGCGCAGGGCGAGCGTGGCCGGGAGGTATTCCTTGATTGCAACCGGCTGTTCGTTCTCGTCATGTGCGAGATAGACGAGCGAAAAGCCGCCCGAAGCGATCAGCTTCATGATGCGGTAGTTGAGAAGCTGATGCCCCTCCGGCAGCGGTTGGTTGGCTTGAGATGACATCCCCCTTATGATACGTGTTTCCCTCCGGCTCCCGCGTACTGCGCGCGCGGCGGGGGCCCCGACAAGCACAATTTCACAATTGCCCACGGTCGAGACAGATGATCCTCAGCATGACGGGCTATGCGGTCGCCCTCGCCGAAACGGCCGCCGGCCGGATTGGTTTTGAAATCAGGACCGTCAATGCGCGGTTTCTGGATATGCAGTTCAGGGTGAGCGAGGAATTGCGCGCCTATGAGCCGATGCTGCGCGAATCGATCGCCGCGCGCCTTGGGCGCGGCAAGGTGGATTGCCGCGTGTCCCTGTCGGCGGGCGATGTGTCCGCGGCTTCGGCGAGGCTCGATCCGGCGGTGCTCGGCCAGCTCGCGCGCCTCTCGGGCGAGGTGAAGAGCGCTTTTCCCGACGCGCCTGCGCTGAGGGTCGCCGATGTGCTGCGCTGGCCGGGCATGCTCTCGCAGGGGGTCGTGGATGAGGAGACCTTGCGCCCTCTGATCTCCGGCCTGTGCGCCAGGACGCTCGATGAACTGCTTGCCGCGCGCGCGCGCGAGGGAGCAAAGCTGGATGCCGCGATACGGCAGCGCATCGCCGAGATGCGTCGCCGGGTTGCCGACGTCGCGCCGCTGGTGCCGCAGGCAGTCGCCGCCTACCAGGAGAAGCTTGCGCAGCGGCTGCGCGACGCGATCGGCAACGCCGACGACGAGCGAATCCGCACGGAAATCGCGATGTTTGGGGCCAAGATCGATGTCGATGAGGAATTGACGCGCCTAAGCGTGCATCTGGACGAGGTCGAGCGCACGCTCGACAAGGGCGGCGCCGCGGGCAAGCGGCTCGATTTTCTCTCCCAGGAACTCAATCGCGAGGCCAATACGCTCGCATCCAAGGCCGCTGCGCAGAAGATCGCCGACTGCGCCCTCGAGTTGAAGCTGCTCATCGAACAGGTGCGCGAACAAGTGCAGAACATCGAGTAGGCATGCCGACCTTCGCACGTGAAAGAAATCCCATGAAAGGACTGTTGTTCATCGTCACGGCGCCCTCGGGCGCCGGCAAGAGTTCGCTGATCAATGCGCTGCTGAAGGACGATTCCCGGGTGCGCCTGTCGATTTCGCACACCACGCGCGCACCGCGTACCGGCGAGGTCGATGGCCGCGAGTACCATTTTGTCGACGACCGCACATTTGTCGGCATGCTGGAGCGCGGCGAGTTCCTGGAAAGCGCCCAGGTACACGGCTACCGCTATGGAACCTCGCATGCAGCGGTGGCCGCGGCGGTCAAGGACGGGCACGACCTGGTATTGGAGATCGACTGGCAGGGGGCCGAACAGGTGCGCAGACTCCACCCGGACTGCCTGTGCGTGTTCATCCTGCCGCCTTCGCTGAATGAACTGGAGCGGCGCCTTCGCGCGCGCGGGCAGGACGCGGAAGAGGTCATCCGGCGCCGCCTGGAGAGCGCCCGGGACGAACTCCCGCATGCGGCGGAGTTCGATTATGTTATAATTAACAATGACTTCGATGATGCGAAGCGCGACCTGAAAGCCATTGTTCGCGCCGAAAGGCTGCGCGCGACGCGTCAGCTTCAACAACATCCCAACCTGTACCGAATGGAAGGCTGACCATGGCTCGCATTACCGTCGACGACTGCATGAAGTACATCGGCAATCGATTCAATTTGACGCTCGCCGCGACCTATCGTGCGCGTCAATTGCACGCGGGCGCCACGCCGCTCGTCGAGTCGAACAAGGACAAGGCGACGGTGATCGCCCTGCGCGAAATCGCCGCGGGCAAGGTCGGCGCCGAGGTGCTGAGGCGTACGCCTCCGGCCGCCGCCAGCACGAGCGGTCCGCTCTGAGGTAAGCCCTCTCGGTCCGGCGCGCCGTCCGACAGCCGGATCGAAAGAAGCGTGACGCGTGGGGTTATTGCTCCGCGCTGCGCGCGCTTGGCGCGAGCGCGCACAGCGCGAACACCGTGGTCATCCAGAACCGTCGTCGGGCGCTTGGTGCGGGCGGGATCCGCTGGACATCGCGCCTTTCGCGGCAACCTGCTAGTCTGGCCGGATGTCCACGGTACTCGGTCTCGACGAAAACCGGTTCGCCTACCTCAAGCAGGCCGATGTCGCGCGCCTGAACGAGGCGTATCGCTTTTCGGAAGCCGCGCATTCCGGGCAGAAGCGCCAATCGGGCGATCCGTACATTTCACATCCGCTCGCGGTCGCCGAAATTCTGGCCGGCTGGCACCTCGACAGCCAGGCGATCATGGCGGCGCTGCTGCACGACGTGCTCGAGGACGCGCAGGTCAGCAAATCGGAAATCGCCAAGACCTTCGGCAAATCGGTCGCCGAACTGGTGGATGGCGTGTCCAAGCTCGCGCGTATCGAGTTCCAGTCGGCCGAGGAGGCGCAGGCCGAGAACTTCCGCAAGATGCTGCTCGCGATGGCGCGCGATGTGCGCGTGATCCTGATCAAGCTCGCCGACCGGCTGCACAACATGAGGACGCTGGGCGCGGTGCCGCCCGCCAAGCGCCGCCGGATCGCACGCGAGACGATGGAGATCTACGCCCCGATCGCGTTGCGTCTCGGCTTGAACGCGCTGCACAACGAGATGCAGGAACTCGCGTTCTCCAATCTCTATCCGCTGCGCTACGCGGTGCTCGCCAAGGCAACGCGTGCGGCGCGCGGCAACCGGCGCGAGGTGATCGGCAAGACCGAGGCCGCATTCAAGGCGCGCCTCGCCGAAGCCGGCATCGAAGCGACCGTCGTGGGCCGCGAGAAAAATGTCTACTCGACCTACCGCAAGATGGTCGAAAAGCACCTCAGCTTCTCGCAGATCCACGACATCTATGCCTTTCGTGTGCTGGTGAGCGACATTCCCACCTGCTACCTGGCACTTGGCGCGCTGCACTCGCTCTACAAGCCGATCCCCGGGAAATTCAAGGACTACATCGCGATTCCGAAGGGCAACGGCTATCAGTCGCTGCATACCGCGCTGATCGATCCCTACGGTTTGCCGGTCGAGATCCAGATCCGCACCGAGCATATGCATCACATCGCGGAGAGCGGCGTCGCCTCGCACTGGATGTACAAGGACGAGGAGGCCTCGTTGTCGGACGTGCAGAGAAAGACGCACGGCTGGCTGCAATCGCTGCTCGAAATACAAAGCCAGTCGGGCGATTCGGCGGAGTTTCTCGAGCATGTCAAGGTCGATCTGTTTCCCGATGAAGTCTATGTGTTCACGCCGCAGGGGAAGATCCTCTCGATGCCGCGCGGCGCGACCGCGGTCGATTTTGCCTACGCGGTGCACACCGATATCGGCAACTGTTGCGTGGCGGTAAAGGTGGACGGCGAGCTGGTGCCGCTACGCACCGAGCTGCGCAACGGCGAGCGCGTCGAGATCATCACCGCGAGCCACGCGAAACCCAATCCCGCCTGGCTGCAGTACGTGCGCACCGGCAAGGCGCGCTCGAACATCCGTCATTTTCTGAAGACCATGCAGTACGAGGAGTCCGCCGCGCTCGGCGAGCGGCTGCTCAGTCAGGCGCTCAAGAGCTTCGGCAGCACGCTTGCGTCGATCGACGATGCGAACTGGGAGCGCGCGATGCGCGATACCGGCACGCGCTCGAGACAACAGCTGGTCGCCGACATCGGGCTGGGAAGGCGGCTCCCGGCCGTGGTGGCACGGCGCTTGCTGCGCTATGCCGATGGGGTTGAAGCGAAACCTGCGGCCAACGTCACGATTCATGGAACCGAGGGCATGGCGGTGCAGTTCGCGACCTGCTGCCACCCGATTCCCGGCGATGCGGTGGTCGGATCGATCAAGAAGGGCCAGGGCCTGATCGTGCATGTCGTCGATTGCGCGCAGGTCGAGCGTTCGCGCCGCAATCAGCCCGAGCAGTGGATCGACGTCGAATGGGACCAGGCGACCACGCGTCTTTTCCAGGTGGCGATCACGGTCACAGTCAGGAATGAACGCGGCGTTCTCGCCAAAGTCGCCTCGGAACTGGCCGAGGCCGGGTCGAACATCGACTCGATCAGCATGGAGGACGAACACTCGCTCCACGCCAGCCTGCACTTCGTGGTCCAGGTCTCCCATCGCAGGCATCTGGCGCGCGTAATGCGCGCGCTGCGACGCCTGAGCGAAGTGGTGAAGATCGCCCGCTTCCGGGAGTAGAATTCACGGCGCCGTGGCGGAACTGGGGCGCCACCGTTCGGCTTCGCCGAGCTCGCGCGGTCGGTACAGGCTTCGCGGACGCGGGGGGTTCACTTGCGCCACGGTCCGTGGAATCGCACGAAAAAATACGCGGCCGATGTCGTCGCGGTGTTCACCGACGCCAAGGGCAACGCGAAGATGGAGCCCTTTCTCACCGGACTGGTCGCGAACAACGAGTATCTCGGCAGGCCGGCCGATGTGATGGTGATGAAGGACGGGTCGCTGCTGGTGTCGGATGACCATAACGGCGCGATCTACCGGGTGAGCTACGGCAGGAAGTGATGCCTGGGCGCTTCACGAAGAGGACGGCTTGCGCCGCCCTTTTTCTTTCCGTTTCATGGATCTGCGGGGCAGTGCGGGCGGACCGGGTGCCGATGGAGGAAAGGGCCAGGACCTGCTATGCCTGTCACGGCGAGAACGGCATCTCCGGCCTCGCGGAAATTCCGTCGCTCGGCGGGCAGCCCTCGTTCTTTCTGATGACGCAGCTGTTCCTCCTGCGCGAAGGACGGCGCGGCGGCGCGCCGATGATCGAAGTGGCCAAATCCTTCAGCGACGATGACCTGCGCGCCTGGTCCGAGTTTTTTTCCAGACTTCCGCCGCCCCCGGGGGCCGGCGCGCCGGACGATCCGCCGCATTTCGCACGTGCCGAGGCGATCGCGCGACGCGGCCACTGCGGGGTCTGTCACAACCCTGATTTCTCCGGGCGCGAACAGATGCCGCGACTCGCCAATCAGCGCGAGGACTATCTGCTCAAGGCGATGCGAGAATTCCGAAGCGGTGCGCGGCTCGGATACGGCGCCGCGATGACCGCGGAACTGTTCGGAATGAGCGACCAGGATCTCGCCGACCTCGCCTATTACTTCGCCAACCAACCGCGGCGGAACTCGGCGTCCGGACGGTAGTCCAACCGGTCGGCGTGGCCTTGCCGGGCGCTGCGGCGCCGTTTCAGGGATAGAATGCGCGGCGCCGCCTGCCGAATGGCGGCGCCGGCGTGTTCTGACGGGTAAGCCGATTCCATCGTTCTGTGAAGCATATAAAAAGATGATCAAGATCGAAAACCTCGTGAAGTCCTTCGGCGCGAAACGCGCCGTCGACGGCATCTCCTTCTCGGTCGAGAAGGGGGAGGTGCTCGGATTCCTCGGCCCGAACGGCGCCGGGAAATCAACCACCATGCGCATGATCACCGGTTTCATGCCGCCGACTTCGGGCACGGCGGCGATCGGTGGCCATGACATCGGCGAGTCGCCGCTCGAAGCCAAGCGCCTGATCGGCTATCTGCCCGAGAACGCCGCCGCGTACCCGGACATGACGGTGCGCGGCTTTCTCGACTTCGTTGCCGAACTGCGCGGCCTGGATGGAGAGGCGCGCGGCAAGGCGCTGCGGCGAGTCATCGATCTGTGTTTTCTCGACACGGTGCTGGAGCAGACGATCGAGACGCTCTCCAAGGGTTACCGCCACCGCACCTGCCTCGCGCAGGCGCTGATCCACGATCCCGAGGTGCTGATTCTCGACGAGCCGACCGATGGTCTGGATCCGAATCAGAAGCACGAGGTGAGGAACCTCATCCGCGAGCTTGGCAGGACCAAGGCGATCATCTTTTCGACGCACATCCTCGAGGAAGTCGATGCCGCGTGCACGCGCGCGATCATTATCGACCGCGGCCGCATCGTCGCCAACGGCAGGCCCGCCGAGCTGCGCGCGATGTCCGATATCGCCGGCGCGGTGACGCTGCGCGCGCAGGGGGCCTCGCTCCAGGCGATGGCCGGCAAGCTTGCCGCGCTCGGCCGCGTCGAGGAAAGCGAAGGCGCTTTGCGCGTGTTTCCCGGGCAGAAGCGCGCCGCGGGCGAACTCGCGCGTGCGGTGGTGGAGATCGCGATTCGCGAAGGCTGGCAACTCGAGGCGCTGCGCACCGAGGAAGGCCATCTCGACGAGGTGTTTCGGCGCATTACGCTGCCCGATACGACGAAGCGGGCCGCGGCCGGCGCGGAGGCACGGTCATGAATTCGACGAAGATCATCCGCGCGATCGCGCGGCGCGAGCTCTCCGGCTACTTCGTCTCGCCGGTCGCCTATGTATTCCTGGTCATGTTCCTGCTGCTGGCGGGATTCTTCACCTTTACCGCGGGGAGTTTCTTCGAGCGCGGCGAGGCGGGTCTCGCGTCCTTTTTCAGCTGGCATCCCTGGCTGTACCTC
>Ga0224495_10000921_pt1 | contig 22027 bp, 20 predicted proteins | sample SF_Jul11_sed_USG_FD_168128 | JGI IMG/M metagenome (GOLD analysis project Ga0224495, IMG submission 168128) | Sediment microbial communities from San Francisco Bay, California, United States - SF_Jul11_sed_USGS_4_1 | ecosystem: Environmental > Aquatic > Marine > Sediment | place: USA: California...
CTCGAATTTTATAACAAAAAAAGACCTCACTGGTCTTTAAATGGTTTGACGCCCTATGAAAAATTCTACGGTGTAAGGCTCGCTAAATCAGCATGATTTCGTCACCTATCTCCCCGGACTCGACAAATTTATTGATAGTTATCCACCAATGTTTTAAAAACATATTTTCTATCGTCTACTAATTAGCTGATTATATTTATTGTGAAATATTTATTGTTAAGTACCGATAATGAATTGCATACAACAGGAATATAATGTTGACATATTATCGTGAAAAAAAATCATCCGGATAAAAATGAGACTTTTTATTTTAATTTTTTTGTTTATTACAAAAATTGGTTTTTCCAATAGTTCAATTCCTGAAATTAATATTTTTCCTGAAACAATAGTTCTATATATAGATAGATCCAGTTCCATACAAACTTTTACCCTTGATTTAACTGCACCAAAACTGATAGAAAATGTTAAAATATTTATTAATTTTTCTTTAATTGATGGTGAAGAACCTCAGTTTTATACCAATAATATTAAATGGGGCAATCAAAAAAATGTTTTTTATCTGACAGGTATTTATAATCGTCCAGCATTAATACATATTTTTGATAAGACTCTGCACGTTCAGGTGGCAGCCCGTGTCTATTCAGAGGCTGTAGGAACTCTACAGGTAGTTAAGGGTAAAAATGTTATTAAAGAAATTCCTTTGAAAGTGGTAGTAAAACCAGAAATATCAGCAGGAATTATTGATTATTTGAAAAAGGAAAAGCAAATTACAGGCGGAATTATTGCTGCTTTTGTTTTTATATGGTTTATATTTGAATTTTTAAGAAGACGTAAAAAAGAGGTACCTTTATGTTCAACAAGGGGCCGTTTTTCTACGACTCTTGAACAAGAACATACGATATTGATCGAAGAGATCAATAATCCTTTTGGTTGTCGACTGGGTGGTTTAAAAAAAGGGGTAACAATAAATTATAGTTCGGATACTATATATTTAATGATTTCCGGGGCAAAAAAAGAGATAAGTGATCGCTCACCGGTAGAGTTTGAAATCAATCCTCAATGGAAAATTCGTCTGGAATCTCAAAAGTTTTTAAGCAAAGAAGGTGAAAAAAAGAGTCTGGTAATTTTACTTTTACCCGCATGATTGTAAATAAATGGGGAATACGAGATTCCCCATTTATTAAAGTAAAACATTTGATATTAAGTACTTTTTATAAAATTAATTATTTTTTGTCAAAAGCGTAGTTAACACCAAATGAAGCAGCCATCCCTGGCATTGTTCCACCAATAAAGTTCGGTCCATTAACAAGTAGTGCTTTGTTGATATTCCAGTCAAGACTGAAGTTGCTAAGTTTGTAACTTAAACCAAAAGCAATATTGCTACCAGCATCATTGAATGTACTATCAGTAACAGTTGTCGTAGATGCGGTTGTTTTGGTAGTTGTAATTGTTTTTGGAGTATTGTTCCATATATTTGAACCTATACCGAACCTTCCCATCCAGTTTTCACTCAAGTTTGCTTCAAGGCCAAGAATTAATGTAACAACGTTACCAATTGTATCTGTTGAACTGGAATTCCCCGCTGCAGGTGTAGTTGTACCATTAATTGTTCCTGTAATGTTTGCAATGGTTTTACTGGTTCTGTTATATACTAATCCAAAAAAGCTCATTAACTTTTCATCAATTCTCATTTCATCTGATACACCCAATTTTATATCCATTCCACCAGAGTCTGAGGTTAAAGTCGCATTTTTTACTAAAGCGCCTGCAGTGGTGTTGGTATATTTATATTCTGCAGATCCACCTGTAAGGGAAAAGCCTATGGCACCGTGAAGCAGATTGTTCCCTCCCAATTTTGTACTAATTCTAACATCTGCATTTAAATCTTTTAAACCTTTGTCAGCAAGCGTAATTTCTTCTTTAGATGCAGCCAGTTTTACACTATTATTTATTCCACTGTTTTTATATGCAACTGATGCATCAATATTCATGTTACCAGTTTTTATGTCAGCTCCCAATACAATACCCAGGTTTGAATTTATCTTGCTCGATGTATTAGTTGACGCAGGTAGAGTTATAATAGTTTCTATAAATCTTGATGTTCTTGCATAATTTAAACCTAAGCCAAGATTCATATTTCCCATAGACATTTGAAATATTGCTGAAATATTTCTTGTGTTGAGGGCAGGTGCATTGTTTGTTCCTAAAACCGGGTCTGCAACCATAAAACTGCCCGCTGGATTAATTGTGCCCAAGATGGTGTAATAAGGAGAGAAATCACCGCTTATGGCATTTAAATGACTGGTATATGCAGGTTTACCAATAAACACTCCTACAAATAAATTACTAACAGGTTTGAACATTATACCACCTTCGTTTTGATTTGCTCCATCGGTATCACCATATAGTTGTGGATTCAGAGCGCCCATGGAGGCCGGGTTAATATCAATGTAGGGAAGTTGTCCATCAATCATCCATGATTCATTAAAATTAGTAGCCGGATTGTACAACCCAAATCCTCCGGTTTTTGTTGGTGTTGCCTCCAGAGCAGCTACCATAAAGGTTATCGTAGCTACGAATACCCATAAAGTTTTATTTACTATCTTCATTTTTTCTCCTTCAAAAATTTTTTTAAGACAATTGTTTATAAAACCATTTCTTGTAAATCACATTTCAATAAATAAAATAAATATTTAAAAGAAAAATTAATTGACATAATCAAAAAAATAGTGTCCTGATTTATTGATAATGAATACTAATTTACAGAATATTATTTGAGGAGTTTTGATGAAAAAATTGATTATTTTGGCAACTGTATTTCCACTGTTTTTTATTTCTGCCCTTGTTGCAGCAGAAAATGAGGATAGGTCAAGTAAGAAATCTGGTTCTGCTTTTAGCGCAGAGGGTTATTTGAAGCTTGAAGGGGGCGAGGTAGTGAATTATGATAGTTATAATATTACCAGCCCATATGCCAGATTGATAGCCAGATTGAAAGGAAGTTATGATATTTCTGAAGATGTTTATACCTATATCAGTTATAAATTTTTAATGGATCGTTATTTTAGTGATGTTAAAAACAGCAATTCTACATTAAATCAGTATGGACATGATATCAAGTTCAGAATCGCAAAAGATCCTCAAAAATACCATCTGGGTTTTAATTTTAGTTTCACAAATTATAGTCGTCCCAAATGGCCGGATCTTTATCAGCCAAACCCGATAAATTATGTCGCAGGAGTTACTTCAAATAGCATAGTTTTGGGTGTAACAGATCGTTTTGGATATACACAATATGAGCCTGAGTTAACATTTGCTTATCTTTTAAGTAAGGATACTTCACTTTTTTCATCTGTGTTGTATAGTGACAAGACCTCAGTCCAGGATCCTTCATTTTCTGCTGCGAAGCCAACACATGTAGTTCCTTCGTCGTATACGAAATCGGAATTTCAAATAGGGTTGAAGCATAAAATGAGTAAAATGGATTTAAGGTGGAATAACACAATTTCTAAATTAACATCAAAAATCGAATTAGCACGTGATGCTATCGTAGGAAAAACGAATTATACCAAAACTCCTAACCCTTTGTATTCTGAAAATAATCTCATCTCAGACATAACTCTGGATTATTCAGTTATAAAAGATGTTATGGTGATAACGCCAGAATACTCTTTTGAATATAATAGTGATGTTTATCAGGGATATGAGTCTTATATGCAAAACACCATTGCTCTTGCGTTTGAACATGAGCTGATCAAAGATAAATTTTCATATAAGCTACAAAGTTCAGCAAGCTTTAGAAATTATGGCTCTAATAGTTATGGTGTAGGCAAAGCAACTACCCATCTTCCTACAACTGATGGAAAAAGGTTGTATAAAAATTATTTTAAAGTCTCAATTGACACAAGTTATAAGATTTTAAAAAATCTTGAAGTTTATCTTGATGGTTCTCTGGATATGAAAAAAACCAATTATCCTGATTATGTAATGGGAGTAAATCCTGTAAACAAAAACTATAATATAAAGTTCAATTATAATAATTATTCTATAAGCAGTGGAACAGTTTACAAGTTTTAATGAACTGGTAATTCTATGAAATATTTTAAAAGCTGGAAAATTACGGCAGGGGTTTTAATAATTATTCCCCTGCTTATTATATTTGTAAAAATATTATATTTTGAATTTGATTTTAAAAATATAATACCAGATAAAGGGTACGCTTTAACATTGGATATTGTAGCCAGCAGCGATAAACCCAGAAATATAAAGATTACAACTTTTGCTCCTATGAATAATTTTAAACAGACAGTTTTACAGGAAGAAGGAATTTCAGATGTTTACAGTTTTAAACTGAATGGAGATAATACGAATCGCGCTGTAACCTGGAGTGCTAATAGAATTTCCGGTGAGTATAAAATGCAATATAATGCCCGGATCAAGGCAAGTGCAGTCCGGTTTCAGTTTTCTCCCGAAACAAAATTAACCCGGGATTATCCTGAGTCTGTACAGGCTTATCTCGGGGCATCGGATATGATTCAAACAAATTCGGAAACTATTCGCCGAAAAATGGAAGAGCTTACAACTGATAAATTTACAATATATGACAAGATAAAAGCTATTCATGATTTTATTATGAATGATATAACCTATGTCAATTTTTCAGGTGGGCTCGATGCAGAATCTGCTCTTTTATTGCAGGAGGCCTCTTGTAATGGAAAAAGCAGACTTTATGTAGCGATGGTTCGTGAACTTGGTATACCTGCACGGCTTGTAGGAGGGGTAGTTTTAAACTCTTCACCTAAAAAGACTACTCATCAATGGCTTGAAATTTACATTAATAACCAATGGGTTCCTTTTTGTCCAACTAATAATCATTTTGCAGAGTTGCCTAAAAATTACATTACGCTTTATTATGATGACAAGGTATTATTTAACAGAACAAGTGGAATTGGCTTTGATTACAGTTTTCGATATGAAAATGTAACAGTTCCCAAAGATGATGTTGGTCAAGACTATAATAACTTACCTTTAAATATTTTCAGTTTCATGGAAAATTTTGATAAATTTAATATGTCTATAGATGTTTTTATATATCTGTTAATGCTACCTTTGGCTGCTCTTGTATCTGTAATTTTAAAAAACATAATGGGTCTTGAAACATTTGGAACTTTTTTACCTATATTGATTGCATCAGTACTGGATTCAACAGGGGTAGTGACAGGTTTATTAGTGTTTACATCCGTAATTATTATTGTATATTTTGTGAATGTTTTTATAACAAGACTTGAAATCTTATATCAGCCAAAAATGGCAATTTTACTTTCTTCTGTGATTTTAACAATGTTAATGATTTTCTCGTTTGGAATAAAAATGCAAAACTATCACCTCGTTTATGTGGTCTATTTTCCTGTTGCAATTTTAGCAATTACAATAAACAGAGTTCTGGTAATGATAGAAGAGAGTAGTCTGCTACAGTTGACAAAAGTTTATGTAAATACTGTAATTGTTGTTCTTGTTTCTTACTATTTTATAAATTCGACATTTTTGCAATTATTAATGTTATCTTTTCCGGAATTAATACTTATGATTATTGGTTTAAATATTCTGGTTGGCCGCTGGGCTGGATTCAGACTGACAGAGTTTTTCAGGTTTTCCATGTTTTACAAGGATTAAATGTTTTTAAATATACTTACAGGAAATCATAAAAACATATTAGGAATAAACAAAAGAAATCTTCATTTTGTTTATCCTGGAATGAAAAGAAGTTTTTTTAAAATAGCTGATGAAAAACTTCTTGCTAAAGAGCTTTTTCAAAGACTAGGGGTTCCCACTCCGTTAACAATGAAAGTATTTGAAAGATTTGGTGAAATTCGGAATATTGAAAATGTTTTTCATGGAATGGAAAATATTGTAATTAAACCAAATTGTGGCAGTGGTGGATTCGGGATTATGGTTTTAGGGAAACAGTCAGAAAATGGTTTTTTTGATGTTAAAGGTAATCTAGTAACATTTAAGATGTTAAAAAAACATCTGGCAGATGTTCTCCTTGGAGTTTATTCTCATGGAATGTCAGATAAGGTGTTTATAGAAGAACGTATTATTGCTCATGATTTTTTAAGAAATATTTATGATCAGGGTTTAGCTGATATTCGGATTATTGTTTATAAAAATAAACCAGTGATGGGTATGTTGAGAATTCCGACTTCCTTTTCGGGTGGAAAGGCAAATCTCCACCAGGGCGGAATCGGTATTGGTCTGGATATTGAAACCGGAATAACCACCACAGCGCTTTTTAAAGGAAGTGCAATTACGAAACATCCGGACAGCGGAATAACTTTATCAGGTTTACAGATTCCTGATTTTCCACAATTATTAAATTATTCAGAGAGTATTTCCCGGGAAGTACCTTTAAAATATATTGGATTTGATTTTACAATTGATCAGAAAATAGGGCCAATGTTAATTGAGATTAATGCAAGACCAGGTCTTGCCATTCAGATTGCAAATCAAAAAGGTTTATTGGAAGTGTTAAAATAATGAAAATTACAAAAGAAATATTAAAAATGATAATTACAGAAAGCTTTGTTCCATTCTTTTTACTGCTGGTTATATTGTTTGGATTGCTCTGGAAAGTAGATAATATTATTGAAGAAAATGAAAATGTAATTTATATTTCACTGGAATCAGAAGAAAATGATCCTGCCGAAGCTGCCTCGCTAACTCAAAAAATCGTGATAGCAGCACTTTCCCCTGCCGATCAATTGCTTGTAGAAAAAATAAATGTGGAAATAGATTCAGGTAAATTTAATTCTGCGGTGAACCTGATAAATAAATTGCCACTTTTATTGCGAAACAACAACGAAGTAAAAATGACTCTCGGTTATTGTTTATATAAATCAGGAAAAATCAAAGAAAGTATTTCTATTTTCGAAAAAATAAAAAGCAATGATCATAAACGTGCTTATTATAACCTTGGTTTAATATATGGATTTAAAACAGCCCGATATAATTTGTCCATTGAGAATTTCTTAAATTTTTTAAAACTGGAACCATTGTCTTATGAAGCAAACCTGAACCTTGGTTATGTTTATTATAAAAAAAAGAAATATAACGAATCACTCGAATATTTTACAAAGTGTGAATCTCTTTCAGCCTCGAAAAGAAAGGCCAAAGCGATGTTTCAAAAAGCAAGAGTTATGATTCAGTTAGGTAATAAAAATGAGGCTAATTTAGTTTTAACTGCTGCATTAAAACTCGATCCTGATTCAGTTGAAATCAGAGCCGGGCTTGCGACGTTGTTAATGGAGAAAAATCCTGAAAAAGGGGCAGAGGCCATTCTTAAAATTCTAACAGTATATAATGAATATGCAGAAGGCTATTATATGTTAGGAAAATATTTTTATGAACAGGAAAAGTATGATTTTGCATTAAAGTATCTAAGAATGGGTTATAAGCAATCACCAAGATCAACTCTTATTAAAACATATCTTGGATTTGTTTACCTTAAACTTGAAGAGTATGATGATGCAAAACAAATTTATCTTGAGCTTGTTTCCGAAAATTCAACAAAACCAATGTTTTATTTTAATCTCGCACGATCTTATTTTGGTCTAAATGATTTTGAGAACGCACTTGTATATTATCAGAAAGCAGTGCAATTGGAAAAAGATTATTATGAGGCGTTGATAAATATAGGTATTATTTATGCCAAGCAAGAAAAATATAAAAGTGCAATTGAGTATTATAACAGAGCAATTAAAGTAAAATCAGATTCCCCCACTGTTTATTATAATCTTGCGGTATTGTATCGAAAGAACAGGGAAAATGAACAAGCACTGGAAGCTTATAAAAAGGCATTATCCATAAAAGAGAATTACCCGGAAATATATTACAACAAAGCAATAATATTTACGGAACAGGGAAAGGTGGATGAGTCTGAAAAAAACTATCTGCTCGCAATCAAATTTGACAAAAAGTACACTTCGGCATATAATAATATATCTTATGTATATGTAAGGGAAAAAAAAGTGGATGAAGCAATTTCACTTTTAAAAGAAGGGGTACGTTATACAAATGATTTAAAATTGATAACGAGGCTTGGAGATTTGTATCTTTTGAAAAATAATAATAATAAAGCTCTGGTTGAATATCAAAAAGTATTAAACAGGGATGAAAACTATCCGGATGCATTGTTACAGGCAGCGAAGGTAGAGCTTGACCTAAACAAATATGAGGATTCAATTAAACATATAGAAAAGTATATTTACTTATATCCAAAACATAGTGAAGCTAGATATCTCTACATGGCTGGCTTGTATGAAACCAGTCAATACCAAAAAGCAGAAAAACAGTATACTATTCTTTCACGTTTGGCTCCTGAATTTCCTGGAGCTGATCAGATGTATAAAAAAATTAAAAAGAAGCTTTAAGCTAACTCTTCTTGGTCATTTATCAGATAAGATACCAGATCAGTTATAGGTATTTCAATTGTATCTTTGCTTGATCTTTTTCTTAAAGAAATAGTTCTGTTTGTTTTTTCTTTTTCTCCAATGACTACTGCATAGTTCACTTTGCTTTGGCTCCATTCCCGGATTTTATAACCAATTTTTTCATTTTTATTATCTATAGCTATTCGTATATCAGCATTTTTTAACAAGTTTTTAATTTCTTCAGCATAATTTGCAACTACTTCACCGAGTGTTAAAATAGAAATCTGAACAGGTGACAACCAAAATGGAAGTTTGCCGGCATAATGTTCAAGCAATATTCCCATAAAGCGTTCTAGTGAACCCAGTATGGCTCGGTGAATCATGACAGGGCGATGTTTGTTTCCGTCACTGCCTGTGTATTCAAGCTCAAATCGCTCTGGCATGGAAAAATCAACCTGAATAGTTCCGAGCTGCCAGTTTCTCTCCAGGCAATCTTCAATATTAAATTCGATTTTTGGACCATAGAATGCACCTTCACCTTCTTTCAAGGCATAATCAAGCCCCAGCTTTTCAAGTGATTGTGTTAAAGCTTGAGTTGCTCTATTCCATATCTCATCGGAACCCATAGATTTTTGAGGTCTGGTTGCAATAAATAATTTGTATTTTTCAAAACCAAATTTTTTATAAACATCAATAGTAAATTGAATTGCACCTTCTATTTCGCTTGCAAGTTGATCAACTGTGCAAAATATATGAGCATCATCTTGAGTAAATGCCCGAACACGAAATAATCCATGCAAAACTCCTGATAACTCATGACGATGGACCAGACCCAACTCAGCAAGTCTCAATGGCAGGTCTCTATAACTTTTCATGCTCTCTTTATAAACCAGAGTTGAACCAGGACAGTTCATAGGTTTAATAGCATAACTTTTTTCTTCAACGTTGGTAAAATACATGTTGTGGCTAAAATTGTCATAATGTCCGGATTTTTGCCATAATACTTCAGATAATACAGTAGGGGTTTTTAATTCGTCATAGCCTCTTTTTTCGCACTCCTTACGGATATATGATTGCAATATATTGAAAAGTTGTGTACCTTTAGGGTGGTAAAATGGCATTCCGGGGGCTTCTTCATGAAAACTAAACAGATCAAGCTCTTTACCTAATTTTCGGTGGTCTCTGTTTTTTGCCTCTTCAATTTTAAAAAGATATGCTTTTAACTCTTTTTCTGTTGGAAAACTTACGCCATAGATTCTTTGCAGCATGGGATTGCTTGCATCACCTTTCCAGTAAGCGCCAGAAAGAGCAGTAAGTTTGAAGTTTCCTAATTGTGCAGTATTGTATACATGCGGTCCTCTGCAAAGATCCTGAAAATCTCCCTGTTTGTAAATTGTAATCTCATTTGTCTCAGGTATTTCGCTTATAATCTGGGCCTTAAAATGCTCTCCCATTTTTTTAAATTGTTCAATTGCTTCAGCCCGATTTATTACATGCCGTGATATGGGCAATGCTTCTTCCCTGATGTTATTCATCTCTTTTTCAATATCCAGAAGGTCATTGTCAGAAAATGTTTTTCCTGGTAAGAATATGTCATAATAAAAAAAACCTGGACCATGGTCGGCAACCGGTCCAAATGTTAATTGTGATTCTGGATATAGCCTTTTTACTGCCTGGGCAAGGAGATGAGCTGTTGAATGCCAAAATACTTCTTTTCCTTTTTTACTGTCGAAGGTAATGGGTGAAATTGTTTTTGCTTCAGTTATTATTCTGGATAAATCATAAATATTGTTACCGTCTTTAATCGCAATTGTATGCTTCAGCAATCCGGGATTATATTCAGCTAAAAGTTCATGGTATGTTTTATTTTCAGAGATTTCTATTTCTCTTTTGTCAGGTAAGGTTACTTTCATAATTTTTTTATTGCGCATGACTGGACTCGAACCAGTGACCCCTTGCATGTCAAGCAAGTACTCTAACCACCTGAGCTACACGCGCTTTTATATAGTTAATTTTTACCAGCGAGAGTTAATAATTCTACGCGTCAATATTATTAATGTAATGTTTCAAGGTATTTTTCCGCTTCAATTGCAGCCATGCATCCGCTTCCTGCAGCAGTAATTGCCTGTCTGAAATAGGCATCTTGAACATCTCCCGCGGCAAATACACCCGGAATTTTTGTTGCAGTTCTATCAGGTTGAGTTATAATATATTTTTCTTCATTTAAATCCAGTTGATTGGCGAATAAAGATGTGTTAGGGTCGTGACCAATGGCAACAAAAACTCCTTGGGTGGCAAAATCAGTTATAGTATTATCCCGTGTATCTTTTAATTTTATTCCGGTCACAGCTCCTGTTGTTGGATCACCTATTATTTCATCAATAACTTTATAAGTCTCTATTTTGATTTTAGGGTTGTTTTTTGCACGTTCGACCATTATCTGGCTGGCTCGAAATCCATCCCTTCGATGAATAAGAGTTACTTTGGAGGCAAATTTTGTTAAAAAGCTTGCTTCTTCAAAAGCAGTGTCTCCACCACCAACAACCACGACCTCTTTGCCTCGAAAGAAAAATCCATCGCAAGTGGCACAAGCAGAGACACCCTTTCCTTTGTATTCAGTCTCTGAAGGAATTCCGAGAAAACGAGCAGTGGCACCTGTGGCAATAATTACAGCTTTAGCAAGGTAAGTATTTTCCCCTGCACTGATTTTAAATGGTGAACCCTGATTTAAGATCGCAGCATCACAGTTTTCACTAACTAACTCTGCACCAAATCTCTGGGCTTGTTTTCTAAGTAGTTCCATAAATTCAGGGCCCATAATTCCATCTGGAAAACCAGGAAAATTTTCCAGTTCAGAGGTAATCATCAACTGGCCCCCCCAGACTACACCTTCCAGAATTAATGTTTTTAACTCTGCGCGACCGCAATAAATGCCTGCAGTATATCCTGCCGGTCCTGAACCGATAATAATTACATCATAATTTTTTATTTCACTCATAATAAAGCAATTTAAAAAAAAATAAACATACTGACCACAAATATTATTTTTTTACTATTAGTATCAAAAAGAACCATATTAAAAAAATTACACAAGAGTCTGAGAATTTAAAATAAATGTTACAGGACCGTCATTTGTAAGATTAATCTGCATGTCTGCTCCAAAAATTCCGGGATGAACTTTTTCTGGAATATAGCATTGTTTTAGATATTGAACAAAGTGGTTGTAAATATGTATTGCAACTTCGGGTGCTTCCGGTCTTTTAAAAGAGGGTCGATTTCCCTTGTTAAGATCTGCACATAAAGTAAATTGTGAAATTGCCAGTATTTCTCCCTCTATATCATTCAGGGAGAGATTCATTTTATTTTGGGCATCAGCAAAAATTCTCATTTGAATAATTTTTGTACATATTTTTTCAACAACCGTAAACGTGTCACCCTTTTCTATTCCGGCAAATATAACCAAACCTTTTTTGATAGAGGCAACTTCGTTTTTATCCACTGAAATCGAAGCACTCAGGCACCTTTGCAGAACTATAATCATGAACTAACAGTTATTGCCCTGAATACATCTTGATATCATCATCATTTTGCTCAAGGGCAGCCTCAATCGGTGCTTCGTAATCAATATAGTCGCTATTCTGGTTGGTAATATTTAAAATTTCAAATTCGACTTGATCCAGAGTAATATTATTCAAGGCAATTCTAATTAAATATTTACCAGGATCAAGGTTGCTGTATTTGTCTATAATTAGTTTGGTCTGTTTGTTTAATACTTTGTTTTTTAAATCGATTTCAATCCAACCAAGACTTTTTTTTGAAAGTGAAATAGCATAGGGATTTTTAAAAGAACGTTTTTCAGGATTATAAGAAAACCATATATTTTGTTTGTCACTAAAAAGAATGGGAGATTTGTATGTCTGAAAATTTGTAGGTGTAAAAAACTTTTTTTGAACAAGATTAAAATTTGCCATATCGACAGGATAAAAAGCAAAGCCATGTTTTTGGGCAGAACATAGTATTGAGTTGAGGAATATTATTAATATGACATAATATTTTTTCATATTTTGATTATCGGTCTCATATAAAAAAAAAGAAATTAAATATTTGCTGTACGGGTAATGAAAGATAATATTTTTAACATTTTTGATAATCTGTTAGATTATCAGCCCAGGAGTGAAAATATGATGAAAAGAATCCGTTACATAATTATTGCATTTGTTTTTCAATTTGGTTTTTCTTCTTATAGTATAGAAGAAGATGTTTACAAGGCGCCTTTGGTGCCTGCCTATGGAGCAGTTGCACAGGTTCCCAGAGATTTGGGCAGTTATAATGATAGTCAATTAACAGATGTTAAATCAATTATTGAAAATAGAATTCAGAAAGAACCATTTAATTTAATTGCATCAATTATCTTTCTTCTGGCAATTCTCCATACTTTTATAGCACCAAAGTTTACTGCCCTGGCTCATAAGATTGAACATAAACATAGGGAAAACCTGGCAAAAAAAGATAAGAGTCTGAAACCTGAATATTTTGGAGATGTCAAAGAAGAGGTCAGTTTTCTGGCAGAGGTCTCTCATTTTCTAGGTGAAGTCGAGGCAATTTTTGGTTTGTGGGTAATTGTTTTGTCAGCAGCTTTTATATATTTTTTTGATTGGTCAACAATGGTGCATTATATTGCCGACCACGTAAACTTCACAGAACCCATGTTTGTTGTTGTGATTATGACGTTAGCTGCAACACGACCCATTTTGAAACTTGCTGAGAGTTTCCTGGGTGTATTTGCAAAAATGGGTGGTGGTAAACATTTTGGCTGGTGGTTCACTATTATGACTTTGGGACCTTTAATGGGTTCTTTTATAACGGAGCCAGGTGCTATGACGATATCAGCATTGTTATTGGCAAAACAGTTCTATGGTAGTAAACCATCAAAGATATTTGGTTATGCTACAATTGGTTTGTTATTTGTTAATGTTTCGATTGGGGGAGTTCTCACTCATTTTGCTGCTCCACCAGTTCTGATGGTTGCAGGTAAGTGGGACTGGGGAATGATCCACATGTTAACAAATTTTGGATGGAAGGCAGTAATCGCTATATTGATTTCAAATACTTTATATGTAATAGTTTTTAGAAAAGAGTTTAAGAAGCTCGATCCAATAGTAGTTCCGCAATCAAATTCAGAACCGGTACATTGGGAAGATCGTAGCGAACCTGTACCTGTTTTAATTACACTTATTCATATATTTTTTATGTTCTGGACTGTATTTAATGCGCATCATCCGGTTTTATTTATAGGTGGATTTTTATTTTTCCTTGGATTTGCTCAGGCAACCATTCATCATCAGAATCGTATAAACTTAAAACCCGCATTAATGGTTGGATTTTTTCTTGCAGGACTTGTGATACACGGTGGTTTGCAGGCCTGGTGGCTGGCACCAGTGCTGGGTAGTTTAACTGAGTTGCCTTTAATGATTGGTGCAACCATTTTAACTGCTTTTAATGATAATGCAGCAATTACTTATTTAAGTTCTCTTGTTCCTGACTTTTCTGATACAATGAAATATGCTGTTATGGCTGGAGCAGTTACCGGTGGAGGATTAACGGTTATTGCCAATGCCCCTAACCCTGCTGGTCAATCAATTCTTGGTCGTTTTTTTGAAAATGGTGTATCTCCTTTGTGGCTTGCATCAGGTGCATTAATTCCTACTGTAATAGTAGGTTTTGTTTTTATGCTGCTATAACTAAAAGTTAATTATTATTTTCAGGTAAAAATAATAATGATAAAGAGTTTATACAGTATCTTAAACCTGTTGGTTTGGGGCCATCATTGAAAAGATGGCCCAGATGTCCTTTGCATTTTTTGCAATGCACCTCTATTCGTTCCATTCCATGTGACTTATCTACTGTAGTTTCGAGATGTTCTTTATTGGAAGTATTATAAAAGCTGGGCCAGCCGCTACCCGAATCATATTTATGTTCAGATGAAAAAAGCATCTCTCCGCATGCTGCACAAATATAGTTTCCCTTTTCATAATGTTTATTATATTTACCCGAAAATGCCCTTTCGGTACCATGATGAAAAAGGATATTTTTTTGCTCTATGTCAAGATGATCATATTTTTTATTCTCATTATTCTGATTCATAAAATTTAATGTATTAAAAAAAAGTAAAAAAACTAATATAAGTTAAAATTTTATTAAAAAGATTTTAAATAATATATTTTTCTTCTAAAAGTAATAATACATACTTGACGTTATAAAATTAAGGTTGTCATTGGGAATAATGATACCATTTATTTTATTTTTATTATCATTTGATTTGAAAAGTCCGGTTTATTGGGAAAAACCATTTCAATCCACAAATAAAGTTCTGGCAGGAACGATATATTTTAGTCATGGTTCTTTTACTGTATCCAGTGAAATGAATAAACAAATAACGGGGATTATTCAATCCACAGATTATTTAAGGTACTATGAAGTAAATACTATAATAAAAATTATTGGTTTTACGGACAGCAAAGGAGAATCTGCTTTAAATTTAAATCTTGGAATGTTAAGAGCGGAAAGTGTTGCAACCCGTTTACATGAAAAAGGCATACCTTCTGAAAAAATTATTATAGCTTCTTATGGAGAAAACAGGTCTTATACTGATGATGCAGAAAACAGAAAAGCTGAAGTGTGGCTGGTTTCAGGTGAAAGTACTTTTTTCAGTACCAGAAATTACTTATATTTTTTATTCGCATTTATATTTTTTATCTTTGTTTTAGCTTTTATAAAAAAGAAAAATTGAGGTTTTTAAAGGAGGCTATGGTGTTGCAAAGGATATTTAAATCGGGTATTCACCTGCATATTTTTTTCTATCTCATTTTTTCTGCTCGCATAATGGGCTCAAATTATGAGCAGTTTGTAGTAGAGGTAAATGAAAAGCAAACTGGTATGGTATTTTATGATGCCAGCGTTACTATAATAAATAAATCGTATAAAACAGGAAACGAAATCTGTAAAGATTTATTTAAAACTTCGATGCAGAGATCAAATAAAGAAGAGTATCTTGTTCGATATTGTTTAAGTAAACCATCTTATTTTTCGATATTATATCTCGGGGATAATCGTTCTATTGAAATTACCCGCTATTATTCCAACGAGTTAACAGTTAGAAGTAATTCAACAATTATTGTAAAGCAAACAGGGGAATACAGTATTCAAGAGTTGCTTACTTATAAATTCAGTGGTAAACAATTTTTCCTGGTTGAATATCCATTCTCTTATTTGAATTACATTACCAAAACAAGAGAAAGGGTTGATATCTATAGTGATCTTGATTTACAAACGATTGTGGATACTATAGAAGCAGATAAATCAGTATTGGTTGTGCTTCGTAAAGAAGAGAAGTTTTATATTCAGGAAACTGGCATGCCTGGGGGCTGGTTCTCATACAATGCTAAAAAGAATTCCAATATTTTAAAAGGTATTAACAAAGTTAAAAAATGAACTACTCTGATATTAATCTGGAGAAAATTTTAATTATTGAAAATAGTGATGAAGCAGCAAAAGTTTTACTTGAAGTATGTATTTCTTTGGGATACAATACATTTCACCTGGGGAATGGCGATAAAATCGCAGAACAAATTAGTCTGATTAAACCTGACCTGATATTATTAGATCCTTTTATGTCAGGTACGAATGGTTTTGAGGTTACAGAAAAATTAAAATCAAATTTTGAAACATCTCATATTCCGGTTATAATACTTACCAGAAAGAATCAAAAAAAAGATAAAATATTAAGTATTGCAAGTGGAGCAAATGATTATATAACAAGACCCTTTAATTTACCTGAGTTAACATTAAAAATCAACAATCACTTGAAAATGAAAAAATATCATGATATGCTTATTCTCAATTCCCGAAATCTGGAAAATCTGGTCGAGGAGAGAACCAATGCACTTGAGATGGCCTATGAAAAGCTGGATAATGCCTATCAGGAAATTCGAAGGGCATATATAGATACGATTCATAGATTGAATATTGCAACTGAATATAAAGATATGGAAACTGGACTTCATACAAAAAGAATAAGTTTATACTCAAGGGATATCGCATTTATTTTAGGAATGGATAGTGAGTACACTGAAAGAATTTTTTACGCCTCTGCAATGCATGATATTGGCAAGGTAGGAATTCCTGACAGAGTTTTACTTAAAAATGGCCCTCTTAACGAAGAAGAGTGGGCAATAATGAAGAACCATACAGAAATAGGTTATAACATATTAAAAGGAACAGAAACCAAGTTATTAAATATGGCAAGCGATATAGCATATACCCATCATGAAAAATACAGTGGAAATGGTTATCCAAGAGGAATAAAAGGTGATGCTATTCCATTAAGCGGTAGAATTGTACATCTTGTTGATCAATATGATGCACTAAGGAGCGAGAGACCGTACAAGGATCCGCTTTCGCATAAAGAGGTGTTATATATACTTACAAAAGGTGATGGTCGTACAAATTCAGAAGATTTTGATCCGCAAATATTAAAAGCTTTTGAAGAAAATCATACTAAATTTGAAGTAATTTATCGGGAAAATAGTTGATAACTGAAATTAAAGAAAAAAAAATTGAGCAATATTTTTTTAGTTTTTTTACTGAATGTTCATAATGATAATATATACAATTATTTTAAAATAATATATTACCAGTAAATTCATAAATTAAAAAATTTAGTGGTTTCTCCATATTAAAAAAAATAAAAAAGCTATCATATAATTTTGTGAGGTATATTTGTTCTGATATCGGGATAGAAAGTATTTTTGAACAAAAGCAATAAGAGATATCCGGTTATTCCGCCAAACAGCAACCCTGCAAATACATCACTAAAAAAATGGTACCCACCGATTACTCTGGAAGTCCCAATTGCGATACTGCTGCAGATAAATATTAGACGATATTTATTAAACCAGTATCCCCAGATTATGGCCTGGGCCATTGAGTTAAGGGCATGGGCAGATGGAAATGAGTATACACCTGGATTTCGATAAATTAAAAAAATTTCTGCGGGGCGCGGTCTCTGGATAATCTCTTTTAAACTCGAGGCAATACTTTCAGAAATAGCCAGGGCAATTAGTGCAGAGGTTAAAATTAAAAATATTTTATAAGGAGATTTTCGAAATTTTATTATAAAATAAATAATTGGAAGTAACACAATCTTCTCATTTGAAATTGTTTTACATAATAAACTGATCCATGGAGCATTGAGATTCAATAATATATATTGATAAATATTATAATCAAAATTAATGATAAATTTTTCTAACATCAAAAGAAGTTATCGATTGTTAATCCGCCCGTATTCGTACTCTCGTTGCTATCATTTTGGACAGCCTTTTCAGGAAGATAATTTTTATTATATTCTTTTGCAAGCTCAAATATTTCATCATTTTCAAATGCTTCATTAATTCGAACTGAAAACATGTACTTGTCGTCTTCCATTCCTTTTTTTATTACATGAACAACATCGGAAATATTTTGTACAAAGTGTCTTGAATAAATAAATAAAAGTGATAGTATGGTTGAAAGTGCGAGTATAAAAATAAGAATATTTAATTTGGCCTTTTCTGCCTGAATATCATGCAAGTTCAGGGTTAAAATGAAATCTTCATGCTGGAATGATATTATATTCGCGTCCATAAACTTGAGAAGCGGCGTTTTTTCAGGATGATAATTAAAGTGGTTTTTCAGGTAGGTCTCGGTATAATTAGACATAATAAGTTCACTTTTATAATAGATGGAGACAATTTCTGAATTTTCTTCTCCAGGTCTAAAATAAAGAGTTGTTATAAAGTTTTTTATACCTTTTTCTGTGTAATCCTCTATATTAATTTTGTTTTCTTTATTGTAAAATATATTGTTAATTTGTTCAGAATAAAGGCGGGTTTTTGAAGATTCAATTTCTTGAAGGCCGGTAAAATGGAATATAGATAAAAATGCATAGACGACTATAATACTGACGGTTGTGGTTGTGCTGATAACTGCCATATGCCGGTTGGTCATGGTAGACTCTGTATTTTGAATCTTTCCCAGTATTTTTATCATTCTAAGAAGACGCAATATTCTTGTAACTCGAACAGCTTTTACAATTTTCAGTGTTCCGAGATAAGTCAATGTTGCATCATTTCCGTGCAGCATATCGGGAAAAATCATAATGGCAATTTCAGGCCCGGAATTTAATAATAATAAAGGAACAGAAGAGATAAAATCTACCCATCCTCTTTCATGTTTAATATAGTGAACAAGACCATTATTAGAATAAGACATTTGCAGCCGTACAAAAAATTCGATCGTGAAGATCAAATCAAACAAAAAGCCGGTTATAACCAGTATTCGATGAATAGAAAGTGGCCAAAGATAGATGATCGAAAGTTCATCTATAATTGTGAGAATCAAAACAAGTATAATTGAGATTATAATAAAATTTTCAAAAAAAGGACCAAGTGTTGCATTATATTTTCTGTTAGTTAACATTTATTTCCTCATTTCAAACGCAAGTCTGTTTAAATCTTCAAGAATTGCCTTATCTATACCCAGATATCCTGCATTTTTCATTTGGATGGAGAACCAGGATTTGTCCGGAGTTTCTGATCCCTTATCAATTTTAATATTAGTGCGATGGTCTTTTGCGCGATAAATAAAAATTCGCAGTACTTTTGCAATGGGTTCTACTTCTTTATTAATATAATGATCAAGTGTAACATGCGCCGCTGTAGTCCAGATATTTTCCGGAATGCAGGAGAATAATTTTAACCGATTAGATTTAGAAATTTCGATATAGTTTTCCATCTGTTTCAGATCTTTACCTATATCAAATGCATTGACAGATTCGTTATGACCGGAAAGATTCATTTTAATTGCATAGCTTGCTGAAACAATTGCAGCAAGTTTCATATACTCGGTTAATACTTCCAGATTAAAATGATGATTATCAATACGGTGGAGTTCAGTATAGGTATATGTTTTATTTTCAAATGCTTTTGAGACATATGTTTCGATCATTTTTTCATTTAATACAATATTTACCTGATCAAGTTTTTGACGAAACTCCTTGCTGACCAATGCAGCTTCAGTATATTTTGTAAGGTACGAAAAAAAGTCGCTCTGATTTAGATTAGTTAGAATTCCTGCATTTACCAGGACTTCAAAGTTAATGGAGTATGGATATATATTTCGCGAGGCGGTTATTATCTGCTCGCTGATTGTTTGTTTGACCAGATTTTGAATTTTATCAGTTGCTGAGTCGCTATTAAGATCGGGGAAAAACTGCTTTGTAAAAACGGGGGCCAGATTTTGCTTGTTTTGTTGTATAAAATTTGAGATATGTGTTTCAATAAGACTGAGTGGTTGCCCCTTGAAGTTAGGATTATCAAGAAGTTTTTGAATAAATTGCTGAACCATATTTATTTTCTATATTATAATTTTGAAATAGCCATGCAACCGATTTTTATTACATTCAGACCTGTTGAAGAAAACGATACCGAATCTTTATCCATGCTGGAACTTCTGGATAAAAGAATCTTTGAAAACCCATGGAATGCAATGCAATGGAAAGCAGAAGTAGTTAATTTGGCAAATAAAGTGCTGTTTATCTGTTTTTCTAACGAAAGGAGTAAAGAGTTAGACAGGTATACTGTTGCAGGATTTGTGAGTTATGGTATTTGCGGTGATGAAATTGAATTAAAAAAAATCGGGGTTCTTAGTCAATATAGAAACAGGTCTATTGGAAAGCTGGCTCTTGAAAATATTCTTTTAATAGTTAAAAATGAAGGTTTTCATAGAATGGTATTGGAGGTTTCTGAAAACAATTATCCGGCTCTTCATTTATATTCTCATCTGAAATTTCAAAAAATTGGAATTCGTAAAAAGTATTATTTAAATTTGTTTAATGCAATTGTAATGCAAAAAATATTTTAACTTTGAACCTTGAAATCAGTGTACATAAACAAAGGGTACAAACCTATTATGTCACATTATTAATTTTTTATGTAATTTTGTTGTAATTTTTCTTCAAAAACGTCGGGAGTTTAAAATTATTTGACATATTGGATGTTTAAAAATACTTGGTGTGTGGCTCTGTATAGCAGAGTTACACGAGTATAGAGAAATCTCTATACTTATATTTTAAAAAACAACAAGGAGGAAGTATGAGCTTTTTACCAGAGAGTATGAGTACCGTAGCACCCGAAGTCGATAGCCTTTTTATACTAATCACTGCATTAGTTATATTTTGGTTTACTGTAGTGGTTGCTGCGCTATTTTATGGTGTGATGACTTCTTTAAAAAAAGAAGGTGGTAAAGCAAAGTATATTACCGGTGAAAGCTGGAGCCAGTCTAAATGGTTATGGATTCCATTAGTGCTGGTTATACTTAGTGACCTTACCATTGACATGAAAACCGTCGGAACATGGTCTAAGGTTATGATTGAAGCTGATCAACCAGCTGCAGATTATGACGTTAAGATTGTGGGACATCAGTTTTACTGGGAAATTATTTACCCAGGTCCTGATGGAAAAATTCTGACAGCAGATGATGTAACAGATCCAGATGGTGGAGAACTGGTTTTACCTGTTGGTAAAGTTAGCAAACTTCATTTAACATCAGGGGATGTTTTACATTCATTTTTTGTTAGAGAGTTCAGGTTTAAGAACGATGTAATTCCTGGTCGTATAATTACCCGTTGGGTACAGCCGACCAGCGAAGGTACAGTCGATTTAATGTGTGCTGAAATTTGTGGGCCAGGTCATGGATTAATGGGAAACAAAGTTAAAATTGTTTCTGAAGATGAATTCAAGGCTTATATGACCAAATTAAATTCAGCCGCAGTTGCGATGGCTAAATAAGGGGGTTTGGATGAGTGCACATCATGAACAAAGTTTTATATCTAAATATGTGTTTTCTTTAGACCACAAGTATATTGCCAAGCAGTACACATTTACTGGTATGATTTTCGCTTTTATTGGCGGACTTTTTGCAGTAGCGTTTCGTACACAATTGGCATGGCCAGGAGCGGAAATTCCACTTCTTGGACAGCTTGATGGTTCAAAGTATAATATGCTGGTTACAAACCATGCGATGATTATGTTTTTCTGGGCTGCAATGCCTATTTTAATTGCAGGTCTTGGAAACTTTTTAATTCCTTTAATGACAGGTTGCGATGATATGGCGTTCCCATTACTCAATATGATGTCTTACTGGATATTTGTAGTCAGTGCTGTGGTTTTGATTCTTTCTTTTTTAACACCAGACGGTGGAGCTGCAACAGGCTGGACAATGTATCCACCTCTTGCTGCAACTCAGTCAATTGATAGAGAAGCAGGATTTTTTGCGAACTTGTTTACAGGTGGATCTTTATTGATTCTTGCTGTAGCGCTTGAGTTTGCTTCTATGTTATTAGGTGGTATTAACTTCCTTGTAACATCAATTAATATGAGAGCAAAAGGAATGAAATTAATGGACGTTCCTGTAGTAGTCTGGATGTTAAATCTTGCTACTGTAGACTTCATGTTTTCTGTAGGTCCGCTTATTGCGGGTGCAGTAATGCTTCTTTTTGACAG
>Ga0224495_10000922_pt1 | contig 22024 bp, 20 predicted proteins | sample SF_Jul11_sed_USG_FD_168128 | JGI IMG/M metagenome (GOLD analysis project Ga0224495, IMG submission 168128) | Sediment microbial communities from San Francisco Bay, California, United States - SF_Jul11_sed_USGS_4_1 | ecosystem: Environmental > Aquatic > Marine > Sediment | place: USA: California...
CCAACCTGATGACGGTTCGATTATGGTTGATATGGCACCTTGCTTCAGGGATAATGCGCGCCGCTTAGCCGGGGTGATGGAACTGGTAGACGTGCCGGACTCAAAATCCGGTGCCAGAGATGGCGTGGGGGTTCGAGTCCCCCCCCCGGCACCATAGACGAGCAAAGTTTTTTCTGGCCGCTGTCAACCAATCAATAGTTAGTACGTTGACCCCATTGGCACTGAAGATGCCATGGATATTACAACCTAACTAAAATTTGGAGTGAAAAATGAAACTACTGCCAGGATTAGTCGCTGCTGTATTCGCTGTTGCTACTTTCTCCGCTGTTGCTGCTGATAATGCTATGGCTCCCGCCAAGCCCGCCGCATCTGCTCCAGCCAAAACAACAGCTGCTGCCCCCAAGAAATTGACACCTCAGCAAGAAAAGATGAGATCCTGTAACAAGGATGCCAAGGCAAAAGGACTCAAGAAAGCCGAACGCAAGGCATTTATGAAAACCTGCCTGTCAGGTGATGCAGCAGCCAAGTAATTTGGCATCACCCTTAGGTTTTGGTGGAATCATAAAGGCAGGTGAAAACCTGCCTTTTTCTTTTCTCATGGTTTGCATTTAAACTACGCAGACAATTTGAATTGGCATAACATGATCTGGAAACCCAACGTGACGGTCGCCGCCATTATCGAGCAGGACGGCAAATTTCTACTGGTTGAGGAAAACACCTCCCAAGGCCCGCTATTTAACCAGCCCGCCGGCCATCTCGAGTCCGATGAGTCCTTGCCGCAAGGTGTAGTGCGCGAAACGATGGAAGAGTCTGCCTATCTTTTTGAGCCGCAACATCTTGTCGGCATTTATCGTTGGCACTCTTCAGCCTCCAATACAACATATTTGCGTTTTGCTTTCGCCGGACGCATCCTCGCCCATTACCCCGAAAAAATATTGGATGAGGGCATCATCCGCGCAACATGGATGAACATGGAAGAAATTCGCGACACAAATGCGCGCCATCGCAGCCCATTGGTATTGCATTGCGTGGAGGATTATCTCGCGGGTAAGCGTTATCCTTTGGATATTCTGGCGCACTATGAGTAAAAAGATCGTAGTCGGTATGTCCGGCGGAGTAGATTCCTCTGTCACCGCGTTGTTGCTCAAGCAGCAAGGTTACGACGTGATCGGCCTGTTCATGAAGAATTGGGAGGATGACGATAACGATGAATACTGTTCGTCTCGTCAGGATCTGCTGGATGCGGTATCCGTCGCCGACACCATCGGCATACACATTGAAGCGGTCAATTTCTCCAAGGAATACAAGGAGCGTGTATTCAGTTATTTCCTGAGCGAATACCAGGCCGGCCGCACGCCCAATCCTGACATCCTGTGTAATTCGGAGATCAAGTTCAAGGCGTTTCTCGACCATGCCATCCAGCTTGGTGCGGATACCATCGCCACCGGTCATTACGCGCAAATTCGTGAAGCCGATGGGCAGTACCAGCTGTTAAAGGCCAGTGATGACAGCAAAGACCAAAGCTACTTCCTGCATCGCCTGAATCAAAAGCAATTGAGCCGCGCAATATTCCCCCTCGGAAAGTTATTGAAATCCCAAGTGCGCACGATTGCCGAGCAGCATGGCTTGCCCAATCACGCCAAGCGCGACAGTACCGGCATCTGCTTCATCGGCGAGCGGCCGTTCCGAGAATTCCTGAACCGATACTTGCCCACCACACCGGGACAGATGATCACACCGGAAGGCAATGTGGTCGGCCAGCACATCGGGCTGTCGTTCTATACCATAGGTCAGCGCCAGGGTCTGGGCATAGGCGGCGCGAAGGAAGCATCCGGTGAGCCGTGGTTCGTGTGCGGCAAGGATATGACAAACAATCGTTTGATCGTGGTGCAGGGTCACGACCACCCGGCGTTGCTCGCCCCGCATCTGAGTGCGCTGGACAGTCACTGGATCAGCGGCTCAGCACCCGCACTCGATCACCCCTATGCAGCCAAGACGCGCTATCGCCAAGCCGATGCACCCTGCCATTTCAGCCAATTCTCCGATAGACGCTGCGAGATTGACTTTGACGAGGCCCAATGGGCAGTGACGCCGGGACAATCTGTTGTTATCTATGATGGCGAGGTATGCTTGGGTGGCGCAATCATCGAACAAGGACGAGCCTGATTCGCGTAAAATGTACACTTTCCGATTCAAGGTGTTGACATGACCACACTCACCAAGCTTTCCGCCCTCTCCCCACTGGACGGACGCTATCACGGCAAGGTGGATGCCTTGCGCAATTATTTCAGCGAGTTTGGCCTGATCCGTTACCGTGTGATGATCGAGATCGAGTGGCTCAAGGCTCTGAGTGCCGAAACCGGCATCAAGGAAATCGCACCATTCTCCGCCATGACCATCACGCAACTGGATGCACTCAACGCCAACTTTTGCGAGGCCGATGCGCTTGCCATCAAGACCATCGAAACCACCACCAACCACGATGTAAAAGCCGTTGAATACTGGTTGCGTGAAAAACTCTTGTCAAACCCGGAAACAGCAAAGGTTCTTGAGTTCATCCACTTCGCCTGCACTTCCGAGGACATCAACAACCTCAGCCACGCGCTGATGCTCAAGGATGCGCGCGATGCCGTGATGCTACCGACGCTGAATGTGCTCACTACCCGGCTGCAAAATCTCGCTCATCAACTGGCCGACCTGCCAATGCTTAGCCGCACTCACGGCCAGACCGCCACACCAAGCACGCTGGGCAAGGAGTTGGCCAATGTCCTATATCGCCTGCAACGCGCCGCACAACGCTTGGCCGACTCCGAGATACTCGGCAAGATCAACGGTGCAGTGGGCAACTATAACGCTCATCTGGCGGCCTATCCGGAAATGAAGTGGGAAAAGTTTGCCAAGCGTTTCGTCGAGGCGCGCGGGCTCACTTTCAATCCCTACACCACCCAGATCGAGCCACATGATTACATGGCGGAATTGTTCGATGCCTATGCGCGCATCAACACCACCCTGATCGATCTGGATCGCGACCTATGGGGTTATATTTCGCTGGGTTATTTCAAACAGAAAGTGGTCAAGGGCGAAGTCGGTTCTTCGACCATGCCGCACAAGGTCAACCCGATCGATTTTGAAAATTCCGAGGGCAATCTGGGTTTGGCGAATGCACTGCTGCGCCACCTCAGCGAGAAGTTGCCGGTGTCGCGCTGGCAGCGCGATCTCACCGATTCAACCGTATTACGCAACATGGGTGTGGCGCTGGGCCATACCCTGCTCGCTTACGAATCCTGCCTGAAAGGCCTGAACAAGCTGGAAGCCAATCCGCAGCGCATCGCGGATGACCTGAACGCAAGTTGGGAAGTGATGGCGGAACCTATCCAGACTGTGATGCGCCGTTATGGCATATCAAACGCCTACGACAGGCTCAAAGAATTGACGCGCGGTCGGGATGGCATCAACAGAGCGTCATTGCAGGTTTTCATCAACTCCCTGGATATTCCAGAGACGGAAAAGCAACGCTTGCTGCAATTGTCACCGGATTCCTACATCGGCATTGCTCCTGAGCTAGCACGCCGAATTTGATATTGAAGATTCGGCCCTTCAAAAAAACACAAGCCCGCAATGCGGGCTTGTGTTTTTAGCGAATGTTATTCCGATCGCCCGGAAGTTCCCAAGTTACCAAACTTTAGAACACTCTTGGTGGAGCACCCGTACCGTTATCTTGAATAATTGGGCGCATTGTGGAATTTTTCGGCACTGCATTATCAGGCGCGATGCTCTGCTCCTGGACAGCACCATCCACTACCGCACTTGTGCGTCCCGCTCCTTGGGCTTGACCCGCCTTGCCCTGTAGTGCCGGAGAAGGCACAACGGTAAAGAGGGTGAGGTTAACCGGTTGCAGTTGCGGCATTTGGTCGGCAGCGGCAAAGCCCATCTGGTTAGGCAAAATATTGATGGTGCCTTTGCTGGTAGTCATGGTGGTCTCACCGACATTGACCTTGTTATAAGTACCGACTGGCACGGTGGCCGCCAATTCGCTGCCCGGCATGACTACAAAAGTTTCGTGGTCAGTGCCGCGAACACCAATAGTAGATCCGGCAGTGGTAATGCGGTAATTGGCCTTGTTCTTTTGTCCGACCAAACCAGTGATTGCGCGGAATCCGCCTTTCAATAAGGAGAAAAAGCTTCTCTCGTTGCCATCCTCCTTGCCTTCAAACACAAAGCTGTCGAACTTGAGCTGTGAATCTGGACGCACTGCGATAATGCCGCCATCGCGCATCTTGATTTGCGCCGTGGCGCCCTTCGCAGTGGTCACGGTATCGCTTTCGTTCACCGCGTCACCTTTTTTCAGGGCTCGAGTCTGCCCTGCCGCGTTGGTGATCTGAACCTGCCCGTTCACAAACTGGGCATGCCCGGCAATCCCGGCATAGGCTGCCTGACCAAGCATCATCAGGCATGCCGCCAGAAATACACCAAGAAACACAGTGCTATTTTTTGTGGCTTTCATGATTACACCTCCACATACTTGAAATTACCGAAAGTCTCGGCGAAGAGTCAAAGAAACATCAGTCCGTTCATAGCTGTAAATGGCAATATTGGAATCGTTCCTGGAATAACTTAGTTGCGGACGCAATGACCACAGCCTGTTCATATGCCAATTCGCACCCAGCTTGGCGTCGCGCTGAATATCTTTGCGCTTGACCAGAAAGAGGTAATTAATTTTGCTGTAATCGCCGGTCTGCATGCCTGCAGTGGCGAACAGAGTCGTTCTTTCATTGATATCCGTCTGGCCGCCAGCACGAACCCCCTTGAAACGCTTGGCGCCATCGTTACGTCCGCCGCCAGGATTGATTATTGGATTGACATAACCGGACACCGTGATTTCCGGCGCGACATCTTTTTCAGTACCGGAATGCACACTACCGGACAGTGATGACTTGCCGTCAGCCAGCACATAGCGCCAGCCCAGCCCCATGGCCTGTTGGTCGATGTCATTCGGTTGCATGACCGGGTCGACAAAGCGATATTTCACGGATTGCGCAAATACGTTCAATTGATTGCTGGGGCTGAACGCATAGCGCCAATCCCCCTTGATTCCGGTGGAATCGCTATTGTGCAGACCACCCAGTTCATATTGACCTCCAAATACCCCCAGACGCAACCGGCTGGACTTTGATTCATGCACGATGCCAGCCCGCACATCCAAGCCTAACGTATCAAACTGTTTCAGGGCAATATTGCCGCGCTTGCGCAAGTCAGCCCCCGCGTACAAACCCCAATTGCCAACCAGCTTATAATCGATTTCGCCACCCGCAGCAGCCGCGTAATAATTGTCCCTAGCTTTAACGTTGGCGGTATCAAGCGTGGCAGGAATCCATGCAAAACCGTCAAATATTTGCACTTGAGGCTGGCTGGTGGAACTGTTGACGTTGCTGTCCCGCCCGAACGAACCCTCCATATAGCCGGAAGCACTTAACCGCCTTCCTGCTTTCAGCGCATCGATCGCATCCAAATATTTCTGGATACTGACTCTTGCCGCTTCGGAGGTATTTTGCTTCAAGGCTGCCAAAAATTCGGTTCTGGCGCGCTGCATATCGCCCAATTGATAATAGGCACGAGCCATATCAAGCCGCGCGGCTGCAGAATCCGGATTCACCGCCAACACCCGTTCAAAGGCCAGCGTCGCCATGTCCGGCTTGCCGCTATCCAGCGCGGCAGCCCCAATCAGATAATCAAAGCGCGTCTCGCCGGAACGCTCAAACTCGAGCGGCTTCAGCAAAGTATAGGCTTGGTCAGGTTTTCCGCTTTTGATCATCGCTTCAGCATCGCGCAGCAGTTTCTCATAGGGATCTGATTCATCAGGAGACTTGACCACAGGTTCCGCCCGCTGACGGTCTTTTTGCACGGCTTCCTGCGCATAGACTGCCCCACTTGCGGCAGCCAGCATACCGAATAACAACCAGATCGATGGTATTAAGAAGCTCAAGAATTTCATCACAATGATAATCACGGGTCGGCTGTTACGCCTGGAAACCCAAGGATAGGGCGGTTATGCGCGGTAAGCAAGTCTATCGTCATCGTCATGATGACCATCGTGATGCCCATCCACATCATCGTGATGACGATGAACATGGATATCATTCCTGGCATGATCATCGTACTCAGGATGAGCGTGCGATTGCTCGCCACCTGCATTTACATCAGCCACACAGGCAGCTGGCGGAGTAGTAGCGGGTGGAGGAGTCGGAGCTGGAGTTGCAGTAACCGGAAGCGAGAGCATTGCAGCCACAGGGTATACATAAGAGATCGCTCTCGATGGAACGCCAAAGTCATAGACGATTGCAGTATAGGGTACCGAACCCAGCAATGTGTGCACACCTGGTGCGACAGGGATCGTACCCACCGAATAGTTTCCTACCGTGCTGAACAGAGCAGAGCTCACCACCACGTTGTCCAACTTCAGATTCGCTAGTGCTGCTGTCTCTGTAACAACGTTCATGAAGGCCGGAGAAGTTGCAGATGTTCCCGGAAGGCCATGAACCCCAAAGGTGGCATCAGTCATACCTTGCTCCGCCGGAGTGATAATAACCATGCTTGGATCACCTTTTTTAACAAGTGTAATATCAGTCTCAGCATCATATCCACGGATAAATTGAGCCACAAGCACCGGCTTGTCGGAAACAAATTCGCCGGGTCCAGTCAGTACAACGTCCGCAAACTCTCCGGCATTCAAGGTTCCGATCAAATTTGCCGGTATGGTAGTAAAGGTGGTGTTATTTTGTGATGCCATGACACGCACGGCATAGTCTGAGCGACCGCTGAACAGAGATGTGTGGTGAATCTTTCCCCAGATAGAAACATCAGGCAGTTGTTCGACAATATAGTCATTCCAGTTGGTATTGAACGGCACATTGGCATAGCGATGGCCACTGAACACGGCGATAGGCTTGTCGGCACTCACGTACGTACCCGTCATGTCTGCGTTACCGGGATTCTGCATTTGATAGGTTTCGCCGCTGTTGAGCAAGACCGTAAAAGCAGTTCCAGCAGGATGGGTCGAACCTGCCGCCTTGGGGGTAATGGTGACAGTGGTGGCATTCTGGGTCGCCACAACTGCAAACTCCGATCCGGTCTGACTTAGGCTGGCATATGACATCACATAATAATTCTTGCCCAAGCCAGCGGTTGGCAAAGCCAAATATCCATCGGCTGAAAAGTTTGACTCTGAAACCACATGTACTGATACCGGCACAAGTGAAGTAACGTGGATCGCCTTGGCTTCGACCACCTCATTCGTGGTAAGCACAGGAGAAGCTAGAAAGTCTGCATCTATTGAAATCACGACCTGCCCATTGGTAGCAACTTGATAAGTTTTTACCAAGTTGTTGAATGCAACATCAACCGAAGTCGCTGATGCTGCTGCCACGATTAAACTGTTGGTAACGATACTGCCGTTCACGCATTTGACAGGTTCGCTGACGCAAATATTGTCAGGTAAAGTCACGAAAAAATCCGTTCCCATCGATGTGATAACAGGAGCGGGGGTCGAGGCTGCCACAGGAGCGGGTGCGGCAGCAGGAATGCAAGATGTCTTGTCATCATCGCTGTCGCACGCAGTCAAAAACAATAATGTCAGCAGCAACCCACTTTGTAAAAGTTTCGTACTATCTGAGCGCATTTGAATACCCCTCGTCCTCATTAAATTCAATGGCGGAAGGGAGTCGGGCGGATCTTGCACTGCGTCTATACACACGGACGAACATCCGTGTCGCAGTCCCGCTGCCATAGATTCCCTTAGGCCGGAGACTTTGCGTCCTTACCTTTCGATAAGTTTGCCAAGCTGGCGCACAATAGCCGAATTTCGATATTGGCGTCAAAGTCTAACCGACGAGTGGTTGAATCCATGGATAAGCGGCAAAACGGATCCCATGAAACTGTAGGATTGATAAATTTAGAGCAAACCTTTCTCGGCAAATGACAGCGTTTGACCCATTGCCACGATGAAATGATCCAACACCCGCACATCCACCAGCGCCAAGGCCTGTTTAAGTGCGCTGGTTAACAATTGATCCGATTGGCTGGGTTCGGCCACACCTGAAGGATGGTTATGCGCAAGAATAACCGCAGCAGCGTTGTGCGCCAATGCACGCTTTACCACTTCACGCGGATAGACACTGGTCTGGCTGAGCGTGCCATGGAACAGTTCTTCCGTGGCAATCACGCGATGTTGGGTATCCAGGAACAGCACCAAAAAAACCTCATGCTGCCGCCCGCCCAGTAACAACTGCAAATAGTCGCGCACCGCACGCGGCGAATTCAGCGCATCGCCTCTCTGCATTTCTTCCTGTAACGCACGCCTGGACATTTCCAGTACCGCTTGCAGTTGCACATACTTTGCCTGCCCCATGCCATGTATGCCGCAGAATTCCTTTTCGCTGGCGGCAAACAGTCGCGTCAGATTGCCAAAATGGGTAAGCAACACGCGCGCAAGATCTACCGCGCTTTGCCCGGTCACGCCGGTGCGCAAAAAGATCGCCAGCAGCTCCGCATCAGATAAGGCAGCGGCCCCTTTTTGCATGAGCTTCTCGCGGGGCCTTTCGCCCTCTGGCCAGTCTGTGATTGCCATATTCCCCTCCACGCCCAGACGGACTATTTATTGTTAAGATACGCGCCATTATGAGACTAGAAATTGCAAAGCAGATTGTCCCGGTGTGTCGTATAGTCCTCGGCATCACCGGTGGCATCGCAGCCTACAAGGCAGCGGAATTGCTTCGTCTGCTAATCAAAAATAACATCGATGTACAGGTCGTCATGACTGAAGCAGCTTGCCATTTCATCACTCCAACTACGATGCAGAGCCTGTCCGGCAAGCCAGTATATACCGACCAGTGGGATGCGAGCGTGGCCAACGGAATGGCACATATCGAGCTGAGTCGCGCAGCAAATGCAATAGTGATCGCGCCCGCAAGCGCGGATTTCATCGCAAAGCTGGCGCAAGGGCTGGCGAATGACCTGCTGTCCACCTTGTGTCTGGCGCGCGCGTGCCCGCTAATTATTGCGCCGGCGATGAATCGCGAAATGTGGGCGAATGCGGCAACACAACGCAATATCAGGCAACTGATCAAGGATGGGGTGCAGGTGCTGGGTCCGGATAGTGGCGCACAAGCCTGTGGCGAGGAAGGGATGGGCAGGATGCTGGAAGCGGAGCATCTGGCGCAAGACATCGTAGCGTTCTTTCAGCCCAGAGAGTTGTCCGGAAAAAAAATCCTGGTCACTGCCGGGCCGACCTATGAAGCGATCGACGCGGTTCGTGGCATCACCAATCGCAGTTCCGGAAAAATGGGCTATGCCGTTGCTCAGGCAGCTATGGAACAAGGTGCGGAAGTTGTTCTTGTTTCGGGCCCCTCTGCGTTGACCAAGCCGCAGGGGGTACAGTGCGTGGAAGTACAAAGTGCCTCGCAGATGCTCGAAGCGGTTAAGCAGCATCTGTCAGATTGCGATATTTTCATCGGCGTTGCGGCCGTTGCAGACTTCCGAGTCGCGCATCCCAACACGCAAAAGATCAAAAAGGGTACAAACAACATGTCGCTCGAACTCACCCCCAACCCGGACATTCTGGCGTATGTAGCCAATCTGCCGAATCCGCCATTCTGCGTAGGCTTTGCCGCCGAGACCGAGAACCTTACCGAACATGCCGAGCAGAAACGCCGCGCGAAGAAACTACCCCTGCTGGTCGGCAATTTCGCGCAGCAAGCCATAGGAAGCGACGACAATGAATTGGTTTTATTCGATGACAGCGGCAGCCATACATTGCCACGTGCTGACAAACTCACTCTTGCTAGGCAACTGATGACACATATTGCGCAGCGTTACAAAGGATCAAAAAAATGAAGCATATCTCCTCAACGGATCATATTTCGATTGATGTCAAAATTCTCGACCATCGCTTGCATGACAACCTACCCGGCTATGCAACAGCAGGCTCGGCGGGAATAGATTTGCGTGCTTGCATCGATCACAACATAGTCGTACAACCCAAGCAATGTGAACTTATCCCTAGCGGTATCGCGATACACCTGAGCAACCCCGGCTATGCTGCGATGATACTGCCGCGCTCGGGACTGGGGCACAAACACGGCATTGTGCTTGGCAATCTGGTTGGCCTGATCGATTCAGATTATCAGGGACAGATCTTCGTTTCGCTGTGGAACCGCAGCATGATCCCATTCACGCTGATGCCGATGGAACGCATGGCGCAATTGGTCATCGTGCCGGTGATGCAGGCAAAATTCAACATCGTGGAAGAGTTTCCGTTGAGCGAACGCGGTAGCGGCGGGTTTGGCAGTACCGGTAAGCATTGATGCAAAGCAGGGTCAACGTTCCAAGTTTAACTCCATTTCGGTTTTATCACCTTTGCGTATCGATACTTTTTCGGTCACCGTCTTGTATCCCTTCAACTTAACAGCAAGTACATGTATGCCAGCTTCCATGTCCACGCGCAATGGAGATAAGCCATAGTACATACTATCCAGATACACCTTTGCGCGTGGAGGACTCGTGCTCAACAGCAACAGACCGGTGCTGTCCTGCGGTACCTTGTCGGGAAGAGACGCCGTGTCGTCTTGCTTTGCTCCGGCTGCAGGAATGATGGCAGCAGCCGATGCGGTTCCAGCTGGAGCGGGCGAGGTATAAACTAATACTCCGGGAATCGCCTTGGTACCCGCAGTCAAATTGAACAAAGCCGGGTATGCAGCCATCAATGACGCACTGATTGCCGCAACGGTTTTGCTGGTAGCCACATGCAACTCTTTATTCAAATAGGCCACCACGTCGCCCCTGCTGTTGCCGGAAATCCCGGCGAAGCGATCATTCTTTTCTGCGACTGATCCGTGCCAAACTACAGTACCACTGCGCATATCCCTTACGGTAGTTTCGATGGCTATGTTGATTTCGTCGCGATATCTGACGTTCAGGGTCAAATCATTGATCACTCCGGAAACCTCGAATACGGCATCGCCGACGCCACCCTGTTCGAAGACCTGAAAGCCTTCAGAGCCGAATTCCCTCTTGATGGATGATGTAACCAGGTCTGCGATTTCCTGATCGAGAAGCAACTGCTTACCGCTCACTCCGCGAACCAACTGCGTGCTGGTTCCTAGCAAGCGAGGATCTCGTTGCTCACGCTGATCCACATATCTGCGGATATAAAGTACCGCGGCATACTTGATCGCAGACTTGTCGATGTCAGCAATAGATTTGTGTTCAGCAATAGTATTTAACGTGCTATCACCACCAAACCAACTTCCAGTATCCTTGGCAAAAGAACATCCGACAACAGTAGGCAACAGCAAGACCAGTACAGCACGCTGTAGCAACAAATACATGAGCTTCACCTCGGGGTATTCCGGCACAACTAAGGGCTCAGTGAAAATGGGGTTGAAAAACCAGCTATACAAATACGCCCTTGACAAAGCACCGAGGCAAAATAGCGCGCATCACTTCTGGGCGAGATGCTGATGTACGGCATTTTTGCCAGAATTGCCAGACGCAGGAAGATAACGAACCAGCTCATTAAGTGCCATCGTATAAACTTCACGCTTGAATTCGATCACCGCATTGATATCCAGCCAATAATCATTCCAGCGCCATGCATCGAATTCGGGATGCGAACTGGCGCGCAGACAGACATCACAATCACGACCCAACAATCGCAACAGAAACCATATCTGTTTCTGGCCGCGGTACCCGCCGCGCGAATCTCGTTTGCTCCAGCTCAGCGGAACCTCATAACGCATCCAATCCCGGGTACGCCCGAGTATCTTCACATGTTCCGGCAGTAAGCCAACTTCTTCGTGCAACTCTCGGTACATTGCCTGCTCCGGGGTTTCTCCATGCTGTATGCCACCTTGCGGAAATTGCCATGCATGCTGTCGTACCCGCTTGCCCCAGAACACCTGATTCAGGTTATTCGTGATAATGATACCGACATTCGGGCGGTAGCCGTCTCGGTCTATCATTTGCTACTCTATTCGTTAAATATTAATGCGCAGATTCTTTCATATTTCTGCCGTAATGAAAAGCTAAACAACCGCCCTTTCCCCATGAAGAGCAAGCAATGTAAAAGATTGATTCCCAGCTAATGGATGATGGAAGACGAACTGTACGCATTCCCTGTAAAATCGCGATATCAATTTTTCAACTGGGTTGTACATAACATGCGCGTTTCGCAATTTTTTATCTCCACACTCAAGGAAGCTCCTTCCGAGGCAGAGCTCCCCAGCCACAAACTAATGCTGCGTGCCGGTTATATCAAAAAGCTGGCCAGCGGCTTGTACACTTGGATGCCGCTCGGCCTGCGCGTGTTGCGCAAAGTGGAGAATGTAATACGAGAAGAAATGAACAAAAGCGGCGGGATCGAATTACTGATGCCCGCCGTACAGCCGGCCGATCTGTGGCAGGAAACCGGGCGATGGGATGTGTTCGGCCCGCAAATGCTAAAAATCAGGGACAGGCACGACAATCTATTCTGCTTTGGCCCGACTCACGAGGAAGTGATCACCGACATTGCCCGCCGCGAGATACGCAGCTATCGCCAGTTGCCGGTCAATTTCTATCAGATCCAAACCAAGTTCCGCGACGAGGTACGGCCGCGGTTCGGGGTAATGCGTGCGCGCGAATTCCTGATGAAGGATGCCTATTCCTTCCACGCCGACTTTGCCAGCCTGGAACAGACCTATCACATGATGCATGACACCTACAGTCGCATCTTCACACGTCTGGGACTGAAATTCCGCTCCGTCGCGGCCGATACCGGCGCGATCGGCGGAAGTGGTTCACATGAATTTCATGTGCTGGCAGAGGCAGGCGAAGACGCGTTAGCTTACTGCCCATCCTCCGATTACGCCGCCAACGTGGAGTTGGCAGAGGCACTTTCCCCGGCAGAACCGCGTGCAGCCGCCTCAGAAAAGATGCGTGACGTCGAAACACCAAAACAAACCACGTGCGAACAAGTAGCAGAATTGCTCAGCATCCCGCTGCAACGCACGGTAAAACTTATTGCTCTTATTGCTACCGGTAAGTTACACATTCTGCTGTTGCGCGGCGACCATAACCTAAACGAAGTCAAGACAAGCAAACTACCTGGGCTAGCCGAATTTCGTTTTGCCTCAGATGAGGAAATCCGCGCCAGCTTCAACTGCCCACCCGGCTTCCTCGGCCCTGTCGGCATCGACCGGTCGAAATTCCGCATCATCGCCGACCGCACCGTAGCCGGAATGAGCGACTTCGTGGTAGGTGCGAACCGGCCCAAGTTCCACAAAGCCGGAGTGAACTGGCAGCGTGACCTGCCAGAACCTGACCTGATCGCGGATATCCGCAACGTGGTGGCGGGAGATCCGTCCCCTGACGGCAAGGGCAAACTGGAGATTTGTCGCGGCATCGAAGTCGGCCATATTTTCCAGTTGCGTACCAAGTATGCCGAAGCACTCAAAGCCACTTTTCTGAATGCGCAGGGCAAAGCGCAGACTGTCGAGATGGGTTGCTACGGCATCGGTGTTTCACGAATCGTCGCCGCAGCCATCGAACAGAACTTCGACGAACGCGGCATCATGCTGCCGGCTGCGATGGCTCCGTTCCAAATCGTCATCGTGCCGATCGGCTCGGGCAAAAACGATGCGGTGCGTCAAGCTGCAGAACAGTTGTATATGGCTTTGCAGACAACACACATTGAAGTCCTGCTGGATGATCGAGACGAGCGTCCCGGCGTGATGTTTGCAGATATGGAACTGATCGGCATCCCGCACCGCGTAGTCATTGGCGATCGCGGTCTGAAAGATGGCATGCTGGAATATCAGGGGCGGCAGGATGCCAAGGCGCAAGCCATCCCCTTGCAAAACGCACAGGAATTCTTAAAATCAAAACTATGCGGCTAATCCGACAACCTTATTCGCACTTTTTTGATCCGAAGCTGCGCTTGGCCATCGCGCTGTTTGTTTTCAGCGCATACGCAAATGCGCAAGTCTATGCACCACTTTCCGCCAGCGTACGCGCCGTTCTTCATCACAGCGTATCGGACATGGGTGAACCGAAACTCGCCTTCGCCTCAAAGTTTGAGGCGGATATGTGGCTGATGGATATGTCGCGGCGTTTGCAAAGTCGGCTGCCGGATGCAGAAACCCGCATGGATTTTCTCAAGACCGTCCATTACGAAGCAACCCGGGCCGGTCTTGATCCGCAGCTAGTGCTAGGCATGATCGAAGTGGAAAGCGGCTTCAAGAAATATGCCGTATCGCGTGTGGGCGCACGTGGGTATATGCAGGTTATGCCATTCTGGGTAAAGCAAATCGGCACAATAGATCACAATCTGTTCCATCCTCGCATCAACCTGCGCTACGGTTGCACGATACTACGTCACTATCTGGATATCGAGCGTGGCAACTTGTACCGTGCCTTGGGGCGCTACAACGGCAGCCTGGGTAAACCGGGATACCCAAACTTGGTCCTTGCCGCATGGCGCAACCATTGGACATTACCCGATCGCTCGGTTCGCAGCGATCACACACCGGCTAGCAGCTGAAACTCGCGGGGTAGATTGGCTTGATGGCTATCACCAATGACTTGGCTGGTGCAGCATACCAGCTGACAAGATGATGTATCAGCCGTGTCACCAGTAGTTTTACCAACGGTTATATCAGTTGAGTTTCTGGCCACATGATCTATTTACTTCGGATATAGGCCTCGACGCTTGCGCGTGTCACTTCGCCCGCCTGATAACTGACCTGCTCCCCCTTGGGGTTATACAAATAGCTGGATGGCAATACATCCAACACACCAATCTGTTTGGCAGTTTTAAAATCGCCCATCACCACCGGATAGCTAATCCGATGTGTCCGCGCAAAATCGGCCACTTTCTTGCGCGATCCTGATTCCATTGCTATCCCGATCACCAGCAAATCGTTGTGCTTGTGCGCGGTGTGCAAGCTGCTCAGTTCAGGAATCTCGCTCAGGCAGGGCAAACACCAGGTCGCCCAGAAATTAACCAGCACCCACTTGCCGCGATAATCTGCCAGACGATGCGTCTTGCCATGAATATCTTTCAGCAGAAAGTCTGCTGCGTAACCCGGCAATGAGCACGCCAGCAAAAACACTATCAGCAAGGCTGCAATTCGGCCAAGCTGTTTAACAGCAATAGCCAAGCCGCTGGTTATGAACATGGCCTGTTTAATGCCTGCATAAGGTATCGAAATCCTATAACCAACAACCAGCCCAGTGTCTTTTGCTGGGATAGCCAGATGGCTAATAGTCTTATGAGATTAGTGTTCGTGCTTGCCAGCTGACTTCTCCTTCTCTGCCGACCCTTGGCTGATCCCATGCTCGGAAGCATGGGTCAAGTACAATGCCAGCGCAATCAGTGCGATGCTCGCGCCTAGGTAAACCAGATCCAAAGGAGTGTTCAACTTCATGTTCAGCGCTTCTTCGAACAGCGTAACGATCAGTATCATCAATATCACTTTAGCCAAGCGTGACTTCAGGTCATCCAGATTGTTGATAACCAGAATCTTACTGGAAGACTTGCTACCATGCGCCTGATCAATGTCGCTGATGAATAGCTCATATAAGCCCAGCGAAAATATCAGCATCACGATTGCCAGCAGATAACCGTCCACCACCTCCACGATATGCGAAACCGTGCTGTCGTGCAAAGCCTTGCGCGCTTCTTCGGTCATGCCGGAATCCGCATAATGCAAAGCATGCTGAAATAGATTCACCACATCTACCGTTGCCATGTAAAAAATCGCAAAGCCGGCCAGCAAACTGCCAACTACCGCTGCAATGATCACAAAACGGCTGTTCCACAATACCGCTTCAAATAACTTCTCAAGAATACCCATATCCCACTCCTTAAAACGCCGCGCATTAAATCTCAAATAAGTTCAATCGGCAAGCATGCATTGTATAGCGCACGGTTCGCTATCATAATATGGATAACCTGTTATCTTGGCCACAGACGCGCTGAATGACAGCTAGCGATTGCCTCGTGAAGCTATTTAATATCATAAATAATCAAGACAATTAATCATCAAGACAAACGCATTTAGTTATGTTAGATTTGCTGCGGAAATTTGAATGGTGCGTTGAGTAATCATATCGAGGTGAATATGAATATGAGAAAAATATATAACAGTTCGGTGATTGCTTTTATCGTAGTGCTGCTGAACGGTTGCGCTTCAAGCATTTCGGGGTCGGTGAGGTTCGTGGATCGCGACAACAAGCCCGAGCCCGACTCCAAGCTTGAAGGTGTCGTCGTCAATTTGATCAATACAACTTCATCGCTCGGGCAAGCGTCCTATTCCGTCAAAACCGACGCAAAGGGGAAATTTGAAACTGATGCCAAACAGCTCAAGCCCGGCACCTATAAAATAGAGGTCAATGAACCTGGATATCTTCCGGCAAGCAAGACCATAGAATTCAAGGATTCCTCGCGCGAAGTCGAACTGGAGCTGAAGAAAATGCCTATGGGGGGCTCTCGTTCCTACCGGGGCATGCAGTCCGACAAGGACAAGATCATCAATCCGGGCGAAGTCAATATTCAGCCGCCCTCGATGTAATCAATGCCGACGGGAAGTGCTGCTCTCTGCACCGCTATATACGTCGTTCTTTCCAATACCTGATGAACGGGAACTCTTCCATGAAAATGAATATTTGGTTCATCTCAATCACTGCTGCAATCCTCGTATCACTAGGCGGCTGCACACCAAAGCCGATCGAATTCGACCTTGGTGTGACGGTATCTTTTGAAGGTCATCCGCTCGCTAATGCCGAAGTATTCGTGGATGGCGTCTCCAGGGGCAGGACCGATGCCAAGGGTTTGTTCGCACAGGCGTTCGCCAAAATACCCGATCAGGCGATCAGGATAGAGGTAAAAAACGAAAGCGGAAATATCCGCACCACCGCATGGGAAACGACTTTCAAAGTAAAACCCCGCAAGGATGGCGAGCCTCGTGAGAAACAAGCTTTTTCAGTCACATTACAGCGTTATGTGATTGTCGCTGTATCGCACCTGAATGCGCCTGTAGCTGGGGCACAGGTTAGTGTCGGTGGAAAATTAGCCGGGGTTACTGTGCAAGATGGCTCGTTACAGGTAGTTGTTGATGCATGGCCCAAATCAGGATTGCGCCTTGCCGCGCTAAAAGAAGGCTTGGGCGAAACAGAGATCGATTTTAACGGTGAATCGGGCGATCGGGTCAATATTTCGTTGTATACCGAAGCAATAGTACAAATCGAGGCAATCGAGGAGCGTTTTTTTCCAAATGATGGGGCCGTGAAACCAGTCAATGCTGCTGCCGTGTCCGTAAACGGACACAATGTGGGCAAAACGTCTGCTAATGGCGTTTATACATATCGCCACAAGGGTAAACTGGGAAAGACCATACCGATGAGCATCAGTGCATCTGGTTATGTGCCTTCGACCTTCACTCATCAGGTTATGATGGGCGGCAACCAGAAACTGCGGCAATTCTTCTATTCAGCCAAAGCAACTCAACCGCGTGCTGCAGTAATCGGTTTTTCTGCCAATACACGCGGCGAAGACATCAGCGATGTGGTTAAAACCATAGAGCCGCGCTTCGTTGAGGAATTGTTCAGCGCCAAGGCATTCAAGCAAGTTCCGACCGCCACCGCAAAAAGCCTGATACAGCGCTCGAAATTAAGTTACGCAAAACTCAAGGCCAACGGTTGGCGAGACACGCCCTTGGCCGGGTCTGTGGATGTGCTGGTGTTCGGGAGCATATCCAGGGGTGAAGAAGATTCGTATGTCGTCGAGGCCAGTTTCTACGAGCCGGATGGAAGGCTTGTCATGACACAGGCTGCCGTGCTCGGCAGCACTGGCAGCTGGCGCGTGGGTAGGGCGATGAGCGAGATCGTTTCGAATGCGCTGGCCAATTACCCATTTACCGGCGTAGTAACAGGCGTGAATGATGGGCGTGTCCAGATCAACTTAGGGCGTGATCTTTTCGATCTCGATAGCAATGATGCTTTCATCGTCAAGTCAGCCAAACGCAACATTGAAGGCCGTATTACTGGATATACAGACGGGGGAATTTACAAGGTACATCGTGTCGGCGATAACCAAACCGAAATTCGCGCTGAATCTTCCGCTGCGCGCCCAAGGCCGGGCGACCGTGTCGTGCGGCTGGACTCTTCAGCCTCCAGCAAAGACGAGGATACTGACAAAGTTGCTTTCGCTGTAACGGGTGGCCGGGCTGGAGAGGGTGCTGCTCTTTCGGAGGCAAACCTGTATATCGACCAGCGCTGGGTCGGCAGCACCGATCGCAAGGGAGAGCTGTCTGTCAAGCTGAGGCTGGGACGCAAGTACAAACTGATGGTCTACCACCACGGCTATGAGCAGGCGACAAAGACGATAGAGCCTGAGAAAAAAAGCGAACGTTTCAAGTTCGCGCTAAAATCTTTCAGTAGCGACCTGACTGTCGAGAGTGAGCCCTCCGGCGCGGTAGTATCTGTTGATGATGCGCGCATCGGCACCACACCAATCACCAAGGCCTATCCGGTGACCCTGGGCTTCCACACCCTGCGCGTCGATGCTGGCGGCGGCTATCGCGCGTGGGAGGAGGTAGTCGAGTTCGATAAGGCTGAGGAGAATCGTACTGGTGATCGCATGGTCGTGTTGTACAAGGACTACCTGAGAACCGCGGAAAAAGCAGAAGATGCGGGACAGATCGATGAAGCAATCAGGCTGTATTCCGCAGCGCCTAAAGAACATCCTGATTATGCGGAGTTGCACCATCGCTTAGGCCAGCTTTACCTTGATGACAAGCAAGATGCCGATCGTGCTATCGCAGAATTCGAACGCGTACAGGCAATCCCCGAGGTTCAGGAGTTGGTGCTGAAGCAATATGCGGTTGTCTATGCCAACTTGGGCAAGGCGTATTACGCCAAGGGCGAGTCCTTGGTGAAAACCAAACGCAGCGAATCGCTTGAATATTTTGCCAAAGCGGTCAAGGCATTGGATCGTGCGCGTGAAAACACTCGCTTCTTCCCGGATGAAAGGCACGATGAAGCGGTTCACGATACACATTATTACCGTGCCTTAGCCTATCAAAATCTCTATCAAATTACCGGGCGTGAAACGTTGCGTTCGAACGTGGAGCTTGCTTGGCACGAGTACATCGACACTTTTCCGGAAAAATTGCGCGGCAATTCCGAGTTCGAGCATTTGCGGGAATCCGGACTGAGAATGTCCAAACAGATTGAAGGAAAATAACCATGTTGCTCCGCACATTCAGCGCATGCGCGCTTGGGGTAACGCTTGCTTTTGCTTTTGGCGTCTATGCCCAAGACAAGATCGCACCTGAGCCCGGCATACAACCCCTTTATGTGCGGCCGCTATTTTCCATAAACGAGAAGGGGCATAACGACTCCAGTCCATCTTGGGCGCATGGCGGCGGACTGCTGGCTTTTGAACGCGCAGAAGAATCAAAACGAGAAATCGTGATAGCCCGTACCGATGGCACTATCGTTAAGAATGTCTATTACCAAACCGACGAAGATGACTTGGGATTGGGAGCATTACTGCCCGGCCTAGGGAAATCCGTGAGCTACAACTCGGGCATAGCGTGGTCTAAAATGGGTGATAAATTCGTCTTTATGAGCAACGCAGGAGAAGGGAATTATGATCTTTATCTAGGTACGCTTGAAGGCAAGACGGTGCAACGATTGACCAAAGATCCGCAAAAAGACGGCCAGCCAAGCTGGTCGACGGCTGACGGGCCGGTGGTGTTTGTATCCGGCAGGGACGGTGGAGCCCAGCTGTTCCTGATGGATGTGGCGAGCCTTCAAACCGACCACATCTCCAAGGGCGAGAAGAGTTATTTTTATCCGCGCTGGTCTCCTAATGGCAAGCGAATCGCTGCGATTTCCGGTGCCAATGAAAACCATGACATCGTATTGTTTGATGGTTTTTCGGGAGCATCTTCCGCGCCCAATTCGGCAGCAGCAACAAAACCGGCGGAAAAACCATTATTGACAGAGCGCTTTCTGACAACTTGGCAATATGACGATCTAAGCCCATCATGGTCGCCGGACGGCAGGCATATCGCGTTTTATTCCAATTACAATCCGGAAGGAGACCCTAAAATATGGTCGCTGTTGGTGATTGATGCCGATGGTAGCTCTCCCTCTGAGGGCGATCAATTGATTGCCCGTGTGGTGGCCCACAATGTAATCCCAGACATTTCCTCTGGACCAGCTTGGTTGCCAGACAGCAAACGTATTGCCTATGTGAAAAACGACAAACAGGATTACAGTCCCATTTTCGTCGTTGATGCGATTACGCGCAAAGAAAGCCGTTTGGAAACCGGCACAAGTATCAACCACGATCTCGCCATTTCTTCGGATGGCATCCTCGCCTTTCGCGCACAGGACAATCAGTGGGATCAAATCTTTCTTGTTAAACTTCCAGAGGTGTCCGAGTGAATTCCAAAAAAGTTTTGCGAAGCCTTTGGGTCGCGTACGTCCTTGGCTCGAGCGCATCCCTGTACGCTGCTGATGATGGCGTGCAAAAGGCAAGCCAGTTGCTCGACAAGCATTATTACGAATCGGCGGCGGCGATGCTGCGCACCGCTATGACACGCGGCGAATTGCCTCCAGCGGCCACGTTGACTTTGGCACGCGCCTATTCCCGCAACGCCCAATTATACCGGGCATTGCAGCGTTCATCGCTGGCAGTCGGTAGTATGTACTTGCAGAAACTTTCCACACAAAAAGGTAGTGACCGCAGCCTTTTCGCACCGCTTTACTATGGCGAATACCTGACTCAGACAGGCAAGTCACGCGAAGGAGCCATACAACTGCGCCGCTTCATCGAACAAAAAAATATTGCAACGAATTATCGTGACATCGCCAAAGCTGCGCTGTCTGTGGTGCAGAAATCAGCTCTGCCAGCATCGCTGAGCAAAGACCCCCTGGTTCTCAGCCAGCTTGCCGCAATCATGAGCCGGACGGCTGCGCGCCGCGCTGAGGCTGCAACACAAATGGATCAGGTGCTGGCAGAGCTTGCCAAGTTTTCTCCGGCGTTGCCAGTCAGAGCTGTCACCAATGCGATTGCCGTTTATGCGCGTGTCGGACAAGCCGATAAGGCCTTTTCGTTGCTGGGTTCCGCAGAAATAGGTCAACCATCCTATGAGGAAACGATCAGCAAAACCAAAGTAGTGCGCTTCTATGACCCAGAACTACTCGGCAACCTCGCCGAGTTGAACCAGACTGAAGCAGAACAGCTATTGCAACGCGTCCGAACCGATGCACGCTATAAATCGGTGGCCGGTTATTTTCTGATGGAGCACTATTTGAACAATGAGCAATTCAGCAGCGCCTCAACCCTGTTACCGGAGCTGCTTGCAGCAACAGATCTCCCGCCAGCCTATCTTGACCGGCTGGCAGTGATGCGGGCAGCTCTGGACGTGCGTAGCGGGAAAGCATCTCGAGGCAAGGCCGCATTTGCCGAACTGGGGAACAAATTCGCGCAAGATCCGCTAATGCTGGCAGAAGTGCTGAATGCCTGTGTTCGATACAAGGCGAGTTGTTCCAGTGTTGCCGTAAGCGCGCGCAGCTTGGCAGCAACAAACCAGGGAGAGCGTTATCGCAGCTTGCATTTTGCTGTCGGAGAGCAGTATGCCACCGAAGGCAAAAATGAGCGCGCGCTGATCGAAATGGAAACGGCGCGCGACAAGAGCAACAAGAACCGGATTGATTCTAATGACCCCTTGCTGCTGGTGCGCTTGGCTGACCTGTATTTTTCGGGTAAAAGTTTTTCAGAGTCCCTCGAAATATATTTTGAAATGAGCAAAGAGTTCCCTGCGGTACGTCAGTTGCAAGAGACAGGGCAGGGTGTATATTCGACGGAGTATCGTAGCGCAGGTGATGCCAAATTATTTTAATAGCCTTGGTTTTAATGAGTTCCAGTATCCACCTTTAAACAATAGTGAGGGTTGAAACATGAAAAAAATACAAACAA